>Ga0307488_10000790_pt1 | contig 26360 bp, 21 predicted proteins | sample SB02metaG_FD_202248 | JGI IMG/M metagenome (GOLD analysis project Ga0307488, IMG submission 202248) | Sea-ice brine microbial communities from Beaufort Sea near Barrow, Alaska, United States - SB 0.2 | ecosystem: Environmental > Aquatic > Marine > Coastal | place: USA: Alaska | collected... | reverse complement strand
AAAAACCTAATTTTTTTACCCTGTATACTATTTTCTCTTTTAAGCACGGGTATATTGAATGGCTGTGGTGGCACCGATAGCAGCTCTACAGCGGATACTTCTTCACCTACCCAGCAAGTACAAACTCCTGAGATTAAAGATTTTTATTTTACTATTGCAAATAATCCAGGTTTGTTTCGTGACATTCAGTTGCAAATAACTGGCGATACAATCATCGGCAGAGTTCCTACGAATGTTTCCATTAATACTTTAATCGCAACCTTTACACATAGCGCAAGTGAAGTAACAGTCAATAGTGTCATACAAACGAGTAATAAGACGGCCAACGACTTTACCCAAATTCAAACCTATACGGTAAAAACAAATGATGGAAAAAGCCAATCTTTTAGTGTCGATTTAACTAAGTTCACAGGGTTACCCATTATACGTTTAACCATTGAGGGCGGTGCCTCTATTACCTCAAAAGATGGCTATGTTAATGGCGAAGTCTGGATTGATGGTGGTCGAAATTATGTAGAGCTAGTGACTGTTCCAATGGAAATAAGAGGGCGAGGAAACTCGACTTGGCAACATCCTAAAAAACCGTACCAGATGAAACTAGAGAACAAGTCAGAATTTTTAGGCATGCCCAGAGATAAGAAATGGCTTTTCCTGGCCGAATATTCTGATAAAACGATGCTTCGCAATACCATTGCATTTGAAATGGGGCATATGAGTAATTTGTCTTGGACGCCTCAAAGCGCTTTCTCAGAAGTCTATTTAAATAACGATTATATTGGCACCTATAATATTACTCAAAAGGTAGAAGAAAGTAACAATCGCTTGCCACTGGGTGATGACGGGTTTTTATTAGAAATTGATCAATTCGACAGGTTAGACCCAGACGATGTGTATTTTAATACAGATCGATTTCTGATTAATGTAAAGGAACCTGGTATTGATTGGGGTAGTTCAGAATTAGATGAAATTAGTACGATTATCAAAGATTTTGAACAGACTCTATTTTCCAGTGATTTTAAACGTGAAGATATAGGTTACAGAAAGCACATAGACGTTGAGAGTTTTATTGACTGGTATTTAATTAGTGAAATCACCAAAAATGTCGATTCAAAATTTTATTCTAGTATTTACTTACACGTACCTCCCGGGGAAAAAATAAAGATGGGCCCCTTATGGGACTTTGATTTATCTTTTGGTAATGTAGATTATGCTGATAGTCGCTATCCAGAAGGGTATTGGGTAAAGGAACATCAGTGGTATGATAGATTATTCCAAGACCCTGCCTTTGTTAGTCAAGTACAAGCACGCTTTTCCTTTTTTAAACAGAATCAAAATGTCATCTTAAATAAAATTGATCAATACGCTCAACAATTGCAATGGGCTCAGCAAGAAAATGACGATCGCTGGCAAACCCTTGGTATTTATGTGTGGCCAAATTCTGTAGTTTACGATACTTACGAAGAAGAGGTTCAGCACATGAAAAGTTGGTTTATTACTCGGATGAATTGGTTAGATGATGCATTAAATTCTCTATAGATTTAGCTGAATGGCGTTTTAACAAAAGGCCTAAAATAATTAAATAGACAGCCGTAATAATGCGGATTTTTTTCAGTCCGTAAAAAAGTCTCAAGTCTTTTTTGACAAATCTGGTGAAATGTAACGCCGTTGGGCATATTCCCCTGTGTCAGGATTGTTGTCACCCCTAAAAATGGTATGAGTGTCTGTATAAAGGGACTAAGCATATTGATAATGCAATATGATAAAATATTATTGGCGTGACTAACCCATAAGTAAGTGTATATATCAATCTAACACTAACCTTTTTCTTGATCTTTGTGATGGTAGGATTTACTCTCAAACTTAATTAAAGGATTGATTAAGGTTATAAAATGAAGATGACATTAACGAAAATGCTTGTAACGGGTTTGACTACTTTTACACTTCTGATAGCAACTCCGTTAACGGCGGGTAATCTGTTAACAAATGGCGGCTTCGAAACAGGTGACTTTACGGATTGGATTGTGGGACAGCCCACCAATGTGGTAGCTACACCAGGAGTTGGGGCAAATCAAGGTAGCTTTGCTGCTGAACTCAAGGGGACGGATGAGGCGCAAGTCGGTGTGTACACCATTCGCCAGAGTTTCCTGGCTAATCCCGGCGATGAATTTTCTTTTTCTGGATTTATGCTTAGCGAAAATGGAATACCGGGCGATGGCTTCGGCATTTTAAAAATCATTTTCCGAGATGCTCAGGGCGTTGACCTTGAACCCGAGTCTGCGAGTGTCGGGTTCCTAAATGACACGGGATTTCCCGGCATAGAAGGCATGCCTTCTTTGAATTTGAACAGCGATGCGAACAGCTGGATATATACAGAAAGTCAAGGAATAGCTCCCGCGGGAACCACCGAAGTTCAGTTTATAGCTCTGAATGTCGACGTAAATAATGGCGTCACTGGGACAACTCCAATCTGGTTTGATGATATTGAGGTCGCGATTTTTCCGAGTGACTATACGGAGTTACAGATTGTCAAAGCAGAGGCACTGGTGGAGGCTCTGAATCTCAGTCAAGTCACAACTGAAGGTAACCAGAACGCCTTCGGTAATTTCCTTGCCAAGGCTATCAGAGAACTCAAAAAAGGTCATCCGGATAAAGCTCTGAAAAAGATCGAGCAGGCCATTGGCAAAACTGACGGTTGCTTTAACAATGGTAGTCCAGATGGTAAAGGTAAGAGTCATGACTGGATAACAGATTGCTATGTTCAGGCAGAACTATACCAGCGACTCACTGTTGCAAGGGACCATCTGCAGGAATAATTGTCCATATGACTTTTTGCTAGCACCCTTTATCAATCGCCGACGTCAACGTCGGCGATTTTTTAAGAGGTGGGAAGTGGCGATGGTAGCAAGGTGCTGTATGCCCACTTGACCTAGGGTCTGAGTTTGCCACTTTTCACCTTCAATGCTGCTGTCTCAGTCTTAAGAATCTCGGGTTACAAGCCAGACGAATATGGTAAAACCACACTTTACATCAACGGTTTCTTTTAAGTAGACCTATTCCCAGGCGGGTGGGGGGACTGAATATCCAGGCAAATACTGGCCAATCTATTTGGTCTGTTGGTTTTACAACACCTCACAAGGAGCTTGGCTATGTCCATCTCGCTATTCGCAATAGGACACTTTGGTATCGGATTTTCTCGTAAGCGCCAATTTTAATATCTTGTAACCTTTGGGCAGCCCATCGCTGCCAATGTTTTACATAATGATCCGAAATAAAGGCCATTTCATTTGAAGTGATTCTTTTTTTTTCAGTTGCTCATAAAGCCAGACGATATGTGAAATGTGTTTTTCCCTAATTTTCTATGTTGTACCAATCCCTATTAATAAGTACCTACTCAGAATACGTCCAGCGGTTTGAGCAAGGCGCCGTTATGCAGGAATAGCCATTTCCTTTTAAAGAGCGATATCGCAGATAAAATACGCTGGTGCATTCCCTTTGGGCGAGTTGTAAATGGGCTTACTCTGTGTTGCCCGAATTCGAAAGAGCACCACTATTACTTCATTCAAGCGCCTTGATTAAGCCCATTTAAATATTCGCCCAGCGTCATTTACTAACACGGATTGGTATTACTGCCAGATGTTGATCAATAAATTGGTAACCAAGGAAGTCAAAAAAGGGTCGGGAACCATTTTGCACCGTATTAGCTGGTGGAAAGGGGGGAAATGCAGGATGCCTGGGATAAATCTTCCCAGGTTCTTACCGATGAATGTCTTATCCGGTGCATGTTATACGTTTAAACCACTGAACTGTTGGTTGACTATCATCACCGCTTTGCGTAAGTGCCAGCGGATCTTCGCTAATATGTTGATGTCATCCATGTAACGGCTATGAAAATAGCGAGGCTCATCTTTTATTTGCTCATCTATACCCAAAGCAATTGCAGTTAGGCGACAAAGGAACTCAGCCCCATGAGCCTAGGTTTACTAAGTGATTGGGCAGAGTAATAGCAACGGTGCAGATTCAAGGGAGACGGGTATCAGTGTAATCAGGCAGAGCCGAATGCAGGCAACTAACAGTGGTTGGGGTGAAAAGTCGTTTTTAGTTAAAGTATTTACATCGATAACCTTTAACTTAATAATGACTGTACTTGGAACTGAATTGCCTTTTAAGTTTGATTAGGTTTTATGGCTTTAAAATGTGGAATTCATGGCGAGTCATCAATGGTAAACCACAGCAGGCTGTTATTGTTACAGCAGCTTACCTTGTTGTGGCATGTTTTTATTTTCAACCGTAGTCGACTTACGCTTTTGTTTTTGTGCGGCGCGTTTCTTACGCAAGGCACAGGCTTTGACTATTTTGCTTTTAACTGAAGTATCGAGCTTTGTCCAATGCAGGCGCTCATCACGGGAACGAAAACAGCCTAGGCAATATCCGGTAAGACCTGATTGGCAGACGCCTATGCAGGGACTTTCAATTTCGAAAATCTCAAGCTGTTGCACTATCTCGCTCCTTGGTAATTCAATAGCTTAAGTTTACGCTGGCGGACGAAAATTTGGTATAGGCCGGACAAAGAATGAATAATCCTGTCTGGTAGTCTTTCTAAAACGAGAAGGGGCTTTATTCTCCAGTTGGATAAAGTAAAAAACGACCAAGTTCAGAGATAAACTGGGTCGTTTGATGGTTAGCGGGTCAGGAACACCAGCTGCTGGCTTACCAAATTTGTACTCTATCTTCAGGTTTGAGATACATAGCATCGCCTTGTTTAACATCGAAGGCCTGATAAAAGGCATCCACATTACCCACTATGCCGTTGACCCTGAATTCACCAGGAGAGTGAGGATCACTGAGCAATTGTGCCCTTTGGCTGTCTTCACGCATTTTGCTGCGCCAAACCTGGGCATAGCCCATAAAGAAACGCTGATCACCGGTTAAACCATCAATCACCGGGGCGGGTTTACCGTCTAATGACATACGATAGGCTTTATACCCTATGGTTACGCCCGCCAGATCACCGATGTTTTCACCCAAGGTCAGTTCACCGTTTACGTTCTGACCTTCGATAGGTTCAAATTGGTTGAACTGAGCCACCAACTTTTTGCCCAAGATATCAAAGGCTGCCCGATCCTGATCTGTCCACCAACTACGTAAATTACCCATGCCGTCGTATTTTGAACCCTGATCATCAAAGCCGTGTCCAATTTCATGGCCTATCACCGCACCGATTGCGCCATAGTTCACTGCATCATCTGCGGTCATATCAAAAAATGGTGGTTGCAGTATCCCCGCAGGAAATACAATTTCGTTGCGCACCGGGCTGTAATAGGCATTAATAGTTTGTGGTGTCATGCCCCAATCAGCCTTATCCACGGGCTGACCAATTTTGTTAACCTGGTAATCGTGGTCGAACTTGTTGAAGCGTATATAGTTACCTATCAAATCATCGGCTTTAATGGTTAAGTTACTATAGTCACGCCATTTTTCTGGATAGCCAATTTTTGGTGTGAACTGAGCTAATTTTTCCTGAGCCGCGGCTTTTGTTTGCGTGCTCATCCAATTAAGCTGTTCGATACTTTGGCCATAGGCCTTGGTCAGGTTTTTAACCAGAACATCCATTTTCGCTTTGGCCTGGGGAGTAAAGTGACGTTCAACATACTGTTGACCCAACACCTCGCCTAATACGCCACTGGTTGATGCAACCGCCCGTTTCCAGCGGGGTTGTTGCTCAGGGATCCCATTTAAAGTAGTGGAATGAAAGGCAAAGTGTAAATCCACTAATTGCTGGTCTAATTTAGGGGCATAGGCATCGAGCAGGTTGTAAGTCAGGAAATTTTTCCATACCTTGATGTCATGGTTAGTAAATATTTCCCCTACGGTTTCGAAGTAGGGCATATTACGAACTATCACTTCTGACACTTCCCCTACACCACTGGCATCAGCGTAAGCTTGCCAGTCAAAGCTGGCCATCAAGTCTTTTACCTGGGCAACAGAGCGCTTATTATAGTTTTTCTCGGCATCACGACTTTCTACTCGGGAAAGATGTTTGGAAGCAATATCGGTTTCAAGTTTCAGTAACTGGCTAGCGGCTTGCTCAGGATTTTTGTTACTCGCCAACGCCAAGATATCAGCCATATACTTTTCGGTGGCAAGACGAAAATTAACAAATTTTTCGTCTTGCTTAGAATAGTAATCTCTATCGGGCAGGGTTAACCCACCTTGTATCAGGTACAAACCAACCATTTCTGGGTTTTTTGCATCTGCAGAAGTATAAAAATTAAAGGGGCCGCCCACACCCATAGTGTAAAGTTCACCAAATTTAGCGGCCACTTGTTGCATGTTTTCAATGTTGGCAATGTCGTCAAGCTGGGTTTGCAGCGGTGCCAATGCCAGTTGATTAGCCTGCTCTTGATTCATGTAGCTGTTGTACATGTCACCAAGTTTTTGGGTATTGCTACCTTGCTCGGCCGAGGCGTCAGCCGCTTCTTGGATTAAAGTTTTTAAATTTTCCTGGGTATCGTCATATAAAGCGTTAAACACGCCATAACGAGACTTATCAGCAGGAATTTCGGTGGTTTTTAACCAGTTACCATTGACGTGGCGAAACAAGTCGTCCTGGGCGCGAACGCTTTCATCAACAGCATTTAAATCTATCCCCGATAACAAAGGGATCTTTTTTTCTGCGACTGTAGTGGTTTCTGTTTTTTGGGCTGGGCTGCATGCGCCAAGTCCCATGGCTAACAAAACACCCATAGCCGCCAGGGATAGTTTTTTCATATAGTTCCTTGTGAATTGATGAAATACAATAATGCCTAATATACTTAAGTAACCTCAAAATACAGAGAACAGCAGGAATTAAAATTGTCAAATACCAGGCATTTTTTTGTACCATAGCTTTCCTGTGTCCAATACAAATAACGCAGTAGAGAGAAATTTGAACCCCGCCCGCAGGGAGCTTAGGCAGGCAGGCCTAAGCTCTGAATCTGGATTTTGAAGTGACCTGCGTATATATCCTTAGGCAGGTATGTTCTTACTTTTGTTATATAAAACGTTAATTAATCGGCAGTTTAATGACTCGTCATGGCAAGTGCAAAGTGAACTGAATATTAAATGTAAGTATTCTTAACATGGTTAGGCAAGCTATTGAAATGTTCAAGGAGGATTTTTAGGTGAAGCTTAGGTATAAGGCGTAATAATAATGACCATTAAGGCTATTGGAACGTCCGCAGGGCGGTCTTTAGGTGAATCACAGGGGGGGTGGTGTAATAAAAAAGGGCCGTAAAGGCCCTTTTCAAACAGTGACAACTACTTATTTTTTCTTGGCTTTTGGATTAGGTAAATCCGTGATGCTGCCTTCGTACATTTCAGCGGCCAAACCAATAGATTCATTGAGTGTGGGGTGAGCATGAATAGTCAAAGCGATATCTTCTGCATCAGCCCCCATTTCAATGGCCAGACCGATTTCACCGAGCATTTCGCCCGCGTTGGTACCCACTATGGCACCACCGATGATGCGATGAGTGTCTTTATCAAAGATCAGTTTGGTCATACCATCTGTGGCGGCACAAGCGATAGCCCGGCCAGATGCTGCCCAAGGGAAACTGGACGTTTCATACTTGATGCCTTGTTCCTTGGCTTCTTTTTCTGTCAGGCCAACCCAAGCCATTTCTGGCTCAGTGTAAGCAACAGAAGGTATACATTTGGGATCGAAATAGTGCTTCATACCAGCGACGACTTCAGCTGCAACATGGCCTTCATGTGCCGCTTTATGGGCCAACATAGGCTGGCCAATAAGATCACCTATGGCAAAAATGTTACTGACATTAGTACGCAGTTGTTTGTCTACATTGATAAAGCCTTGCTCAGTGATGGTGACACCGGCTTTGTCTGCATCGACTATTTTACCATTGGGGCGACGGCCAACAGCGACCAATACTTTGTCATATCTAACGGCCTCGGCGGGTGCCTGTTTACCTTCAAAGGTGACATATAAGCCATCTTTTTTGGCTTCAACCGCGGTAACTTTGGTTTCCAGCATGATGTTGAATTTGTTTTTAACGGTTTTGTGATAGACCTTAACAATATCTTTATCTGCTGCAGGCACCAATTGGTCAAGAAATTCAACCACGTCAATTTTTGTACCCAGAGCGTTATATACTGTGCCCATTTCCAAGCCAATAATGCCACCGCCTAATACCAGCATTTTTTCTGGAATGTCAGCCATTTCCAATGCGCCGGTGGAATCGATTACCCGAGGGTCGTCTTTAGGAATAAAAGGCAGGTTTACCGGCTCAGAGCCCCCAGCGATAATAGCGTTGTCAAAGGTAATCGTGGTTTTACCGTCTTTGCCTTCGACTTCCAGGGTATTGCTGCCAGTGAATTTACCAAAGCCTTGCACGTGTTTTACTTTGCGCATTTTGGCCATGCCAGTTAAGCCTTTAGTCAACTGACCGACTACATCGTCTTTCCATTGGCGAATTTTGTCTAAATCGATTGTTGGCTCACCAAAGCTAACGCCATGGGCTGACAAGGATTTGGCTTCTTCTATGACTTTTGCCACATGTAGTAACGCTTTTGAAGGGATACAGCCAACATTTAAACACACACCACCTAAGGTATCGCGTGCGTCTACTATTACTGTTTCAATACCTAAGTCGGCCGCACGAAATGCTGCAGAATAGCCGCCAGGGCCTGCACCAAGTACTACCAACTGAGTTTTAATTTCACTCATTTTGACCTCAATCTATTGTTATTCTTTCAAATCCTGGGAAATTCTACCTAGGCAAAGACTGGTTAGCAAAGAAAAGGCGATAATCATTTTTAATGGGTATCGCCTGATAATAGATTACAGCAACATTTGACGCAAATCGCCTAATACATTGCTCAGATGAACCGCAAATCTAGCTGCCACCGCACCATCTATGACCCGATGATCGTAAGACAGCGATAAAGGCAAGATCAGTCTGGGTTCAAAGTCCTTGCCATTCCATTTGGGTTTCATTTCACTTTTTGATACACCTAATATGGCAACATCTGGTGCATTTACAATAGGCGTAAAGGCCGTACCACCAATACCACCGAGGCTTGAAATGGTAAAGCAGCTGCCTTGCATATCGGCGGCTTTGAGCTTTCCATCTCGTGCTTTGATGCTGATTTCCATCAACTCGGCAGACAGGGCGTAAATACCTTTTTTATCTACATCCCGTACCACAGGCACCACTAACCCATTAGGCGTTTCAACGGCAATACCGACATGAAAATATTTTTTCATGATCAGGCTTTCGCCTGATTCGGACAACGAGGAGTTAAATACCGGATAGGCCTGCAGTGCATCGGCCACAGCTTTTATCATAAATACCAGGGGAGTGATTTTGAAACCGAGTTTCTTCTTCTCTGCCACCACGTTTTGGGCCTTGCGAAAGGCTTCAAGGTCGGTGATATCTGCATCTTCAAACTGGGTAACATGGGGGATCGTCACCCAATTACGGTGCAGGGTGGGGCCAGATATTTTCTGGATCCGGGTGAGTGGCACTTCTTCCACTTCGCCAAATTTACTGAAATCAACTTTAGGGGGCGCCAATACTTGCAAGCCTCCTGAGCCATTGCCCACCGACGAACCGGCATTCATTTTAGGACGTGATAATTCATATTTCACATAAGACTGCACGTCTTCTTTGAGCACCCGATTTTTGGGGCCGCTACCTTTAACCAGGCTTAAATCGACACCAAATTCCCGGGCAACCCGGCGCACTGAAGGTGAGGCGTGTACCTTACCCGCTTTACCCCGTTCACCGGCAGAAGGGTGATGAGGCACTGGCGCGGATTTGGGCGCATTACCGCCAGGCGCAACCTGCGTTTCTGGCTCAGCAGCGGCTTTTGGAACATCTGTTTTTTCAGCCGCTACAACAGGTGTTGCTTTGGGCGCAGAGCCTGCGACTTCCAGCAATAATACCAGTGCGCCCTGGGAGACTTTATCCCCTACCTTAATTTTAAGCTCTTTGATAATACCGGCCTGGGGAGCCGGCACATCCATGGTGGCCTTGTCGGTCTCTAACGTAATCAGGCCAGCTTCTTCTTCGATGCTGTCCCCTACGCTAACCAGTATTTCAATCACTTCTACATCTGTGTCACCACCAATATCCGGCACTGTCACTTCTATGATTTGCGGCTCACCGGCAGCTTCTCGCTCTGCTTCAGGCGCAGATTCTGTGGTTGGGGCCGATTTCTCTGCGGGGGCCGGCACTTCTTCTGGCGCTTTTTCAGGAGCAGCTTCGACTGTGGCTTCGCTCGCACCATCACTGCTGGTCATTTTCATGATCAGTTTGTCCTGGCCGACTTTGTCACCCACAGCAACCAATATTTCGCTGATGGTGCCACCAAAGGGAGCGGGAATATCCATACTGGCCTTGTCACTTTCCACTGTGATCAATGAAGTTTCAGCTTCAACTACATCGCCGACAGCTACACATACTTCAATGACTTCGACTTCGTCGCCACCTACATCGGGTACCAATACATCTTTATTATCTGACATTTTGATTTAATCCTCTAAGCGTAAAGTGGGTTGATTTTATTTACGTCAATACCAAACTCGGCAATGGCATCAAGCAACACTTTTTTCTCCAGATCACCGGCTTTCACCAGCTCACGTAACGCTGCCACCGCAATAAACTTAGCGTCCACTTCGAAATGGTGACGCAAATTTTCGCGGCTATCTGAGCGACCAAAACCATCAGTACCCAGCACTTTATATTGGCCTGGTACAAAGGCACGCACCTGATCGACATAACTTTTTATGTAATCAGTGGCTGCTATGGTTGGACCGTCAAAGCCGTTATTGAGCACAGTCGTGATATAGGGCACACGATCATCCTGAGCAGGATTGAGCATGTTAAAGTGCTCACAATCTACGCCATCCCGGCCCAGTTCGTTAAATGACGTGACGCTGTATACTTCAGATGCAACAGAGAACTTGTCTTTGAGCAGGGTAGCGGCTTTGCGCACTTGCTCCAAAATAGTGCCAGAACCGAGTAACTTCACTTTTTTCTTGCTGTTGGCTGTACCGTGTTTCTCAAGTAAATAAATACCTTTAACTATGCCCTCTTCAACACCTTCAGGCAGGGCAGGTTGCACGTAGTTTTCATTCATAACAGTCAGGTAATAGAATACGTTTTCCTGTTCTTCGAACATGCGGCGCATACCATCTTGCACGATAACGGCAATTTCATAACCATAGGTGGGATCATAAGATACGCAGTTAGGAATGAGCGCCGCCTGCACATGACTGTGGCCATCCTGGTGCTGTAAACCTTCACCGTTAAGTGTAGTTCGACCGGCTGTACCACCAACCAGGAATCCACGTGTCTGGCTGTCACCCGCTGCCCATGCCATATCCCCAACACGTTGGAAACCAAACATAGAGTAGTAGATGTATACCGGGATCATGGGTAAATCGTTGGTTGAATAAGAGGTACCTGCGGCAACAAAAGATGCCATGGCACCTAGCTCGTTGATGCCTTCTTGCAGTACCTGACCTTTTTCGTCTTCCCGGTAGTAAGCCACCTGGTCTTTATCTTGAGGTACATACTTTTGCCCGCCGTTGGAGTAAATACCCACCTGACGGAACAAGCCTTCCATACCGAAGGTACGTGCTTCATCAGGGATAATAGGCACCACCCGTGAACCGACTTTCTTATCTTTGAGCATGACCGTAAGCACGCGTACAAAGGCCATAGTGGTGGATATTTCCCTATCCCCAGAACCTTTGGTAATGGCTTCAAACGCTTTAAGCGGTGGAGCAGGTAAATCTTCAGAGCTTTTTGCCAGGCGTACCGGCATATAACCGTGTAATGTTTCACGACGGGCCCGCAGATACTTCATTTCTTCGCTGTCTTCGTCGAATTTATAATATGGCAAGTCTGCTATGTCTTTATCCGCAACCGGGATGTTAAAACGGTCACGGTATTGACGTACTGATTCAACATCCATTTTTTTGACGTTGTGGGCGATGTTTTTACCTTCGCCAGCTGCACCCATGCCGTAACCTTTAACGGTTTTGGCCAAGATAACCTGTGGGCGACCTTTGGTTTCAGTGGCGCGCTTATAGGCCGCGTACACTTTAACCGGATCGTGACCGCCACGATTAAGACGCCAAATGTCATCGTCTGACATGTTGGATACCATTTCTTTAAGCTCAGGATACTTACCAAAGAAATTCTCGCGGGTGTAAGCACCGCCGTTGGCTTTATAGTTTTGATACTCACCGTCAACCGTTTCGTTCATCACATCCAATAGTTTACCGGATGAATCGCGAGCCAATAGCGGATCCCAGTAGCGACCCCAAATGACTTTTAATACTTCCCAGCCCGCGCCGCGGAAGGTACCTTCCAGCTCCTGAATAATTTTACCATTACCCCGTACCGGACCGTCCAAACGTTGTAAGTTACAGTTAATAACGAACGTAAGATTGTCCAGACCTTCCCGTGAAGCTAGACCAATGGCGCCAAGGCTCTCGGGCTCATCTACTTCGCCATCCCCCATAAAGCACCAAACACGCTGCTCAGAACAATCTTTCAAGCCGCGGCTGGTGAGATATTTAAGGAAGCGAGCCAGGTAAATAGCCTGCATGGGTCCCAGACCCATGGAAACAGTGGGGAATTGCCAAAAATCAGGCATTAATTTAGGGTGCGGGTAAGAAGAAATACCCTTACCATCTACTTCCTGACGGAAACCGTCTAGTTGATCGGCACTCAAACGCCCTTCAATAAAAGCGCGGGAGTAAATACCCGGGGACACGTGGCCCTGTACAAACAGGTAATCGCCGCCGTCTTTGTCATTAGGTGCGCGGAAAAAATGGTTAAAACCTACATCGTATAACATCGCTGAAGAGGCGAAACTGGAGATATGTCCGCCCAGGTCCAGGTCTTTTTTAGAGCCACGAAGTACCATCATCATGGCATTCCAGCGGATCGCATTACGGATCTTGGCTTCAATCGTTTGATCACCGGGCATAGTCGGCTCTTGGCCTGCCGGTATAGTATTGATATATGCCGTCGTTGAGTCGTAAGGCAAGTGAGCACCGCTGCGCCGCGCTTTTTCAATCAAGCTTTCAAGCAAGTAATGGGCCCGATCAATGCCTTCTTCTTCCAGCACTGCGTCTAGGGCGTCTAACCATTCTTGAGTTTCTTGTGGATCCACATCCGGATGCATCATATCAGCCATAGTGCTCTCTTATATATTAAGGTGTTATTAAATTCACTCAACAGACAACAAAACGTTGTTGACTCAACCTGTTAGTGGTTGGAGTAAGTTAGGGTGTAAATACTAGGGTAAAAAATGTTTACTCTTTCACTTCTATTCTGCGTAGTGCTCTTTGCATGCGCAAGTCCTGTCGATTGATATTCAATAAAGTTTCTTCTATGTAGGCAAGGTGTTCATTACTTGCCTGGCGAGCCAATTCCGGATCCCGTTTGAGTATGGCCTGCACTATGTTTCGCCGTTGCTCGTTGATCACTGTTTGTGCCTTGGGATGCGCCGCAAGCACCTCTAGGTTACGCTGAATATTATCTTTTAATAATGCCTGTAGGTTTCGCATAACGTGCAGTAAGACAACATTGTGGGTGGCAAGCGCCATGGCCAGATAGAATTCTACCAAAGCAGAAGCTTCAGTTCCGTGGTCATTACCAAGAGGATCATGGGGCAGATTATCCAGTGCACTTAACAGGGCATCATAATCACTTTGTTGCCCACGCAGGGCGGCATAATATGCCGCCATACCTTCAAGGGCATGACGAAATTCCAGCAAATCAAATTGGGTCTCGGGACGGGTGGTAAGTAACGCCATTAACGGATCGGTAACCAGGGCATTGATGCGCTGGCGCACGAAAGTACCGCCGCCTTGTTTACGTTCCACCAGGCCTTTTACTTCAAGCTTTTGAATGGCTTCCCGTATTGAGGGCCTGGAAACGGCAAACTTCAGGGCAAATTCCCGCTCAGAAGGGAGTTTTTGTCCAGCTAAAAAAGTGCCATCTATTAACAAGGATTCGAGTTTTTCCATGATCTTGTCAGACAACTTTTTGCTACGTACTTGTTGCATGTATAGCTGGTATCCCTGTCATATAAAAAATACGTAGCGCGCGAAGCGTTATGTACCAAGTGGCTATTGGTAAGACCAATTAGCCCATTAGCTTAGAACAGTATCGCCTATGGGTAAATGCTAATTTACTGAAAATGGTCATATGACAGTGTATAATAATCCCTACACCCTCGGTAAATAAAGGGATAGCTTAATATTTCCAATCTGGTCTGATGAGTTAGCTTAGCCAGCCTGTCAGGGTTAATCCTGAGATTACAACCATCAAAAACATAATATTTCGCTTAGCCAGACGCACCAAAGTGCAGGGTTCTTCAGTGCAATTTAGCGCATCTGGCTCAATTTCTTCTGCGGCGGTACAGACCTCCATCAACAGTGTTTTAGCCGGCACAGCAGGTAGCAATAAATGGTTCAGCCAGATAGGAAAAGCACGGGAAAAATGGCCCACCAGTAAAAAGCCCAAGGCGGTGATGCGCACGGGCAAGCTATCCAAAATATGCATGATCTTATCTATGCACGGCGACTGGGCGCAAAACTTGTTTTGCAGGCCGCGGGCAATCACATATAACAGCGCACCGGCGGCACCAAAGGCGACAAAAAAAAGGATGACGGCGGCATAATGCTGGTAGTTTTGCCAGACCAGGTTTTGTCCCAAAGTCTGCATTTCTTCTTCTGGCCCGGTTATCTGTTCAGCATATAAATAAGAGGCTTCAATATCGCCCCGATCCGCAGCTTGTAGGAAATGTTTATAGCTTGCTCTCACATTTGGACAGCCCACACATACCATAAGGATAGCGGTACTGAGCACAAAGCCCAATACGCCGCCCAAAAACCAGTGTAAGGCAATAAACAAGATTAAAGCAGGCAGCAGGATCACCATACTTAGCAGCCAGGAGGGGGACGATGGGCTTAACCATTGTCGTTTACTGAGTAACGCCAGGTATTTTCCCACATAAAATTCGGCTTGCCAGTAGCGTGACTTAGTGGTGATGCGTTCAATAAAAAGCACCAACAACAGGCTGATTAATGTCATTTCTATTCCTTGTAACCTGATTTCAATTGTTTGGATTAAGGCAGTAGCTAATGATCACAGCCACATCACTTAGTATAATGCCAGCATTTGTCTATAGCGCGTCCAGTGAAAACTCACCCCGGGGTCAGACTTGCGGCCAGGGGCAATATCATTGTGGCCTACTATACGTGACGGGTTTATTTTAGGGTAAGCCTCCATGATAGCCCGGCTTACTTGCGCCAAAACCTGATACTGTCTGGCAGTATACAAGATATGGTCAGCACCTTCTAATTCAATGCCAATAGAAAAATCGTTGCACTGGCTACGTCCTTGAAAGCTTGAAACACCTGCGTGCCAGGCCCGTTGATTAAAAGGCACAAATTGCACCACTTCGCCGCTGCGTTTAATCAGGCAATGGGCCGAGACACGCATAGTATGAATTTGCGCAAAATAAGGGTGTTGCTCAGGATCCAGTTTGCCACTAAAAAACGCTTCTACATAATGACCGTCAAATTGATTGGGTGGCAAGGATATATTATGGATAACCAATAACGAGATATCGCTGGCAGTGGGGCGCAGATCGCAATGCGTGGTCGCCACCAGTCGGGCCGTATTAAGTAGGTGATCAATCACCCCGGTTTTATTTGGCAACACAGATCCCCTGTTAAAATGTGACTCAGTTGCTATTATTAAGCCTAAGCCAATCAATGTCGAACTGAAAATGTTGAAAAATATGCCGGGCAAAGATAAGTCTGAACACAGTCAAGGCAATATAGGTAAAGGGATGTTTTTTTTGGCCTGGGCGGCAGGCCTGGGCTTGTTAACGTTATTGTTTGACGATCAATTGGCCAGGCAGTTTAACCCCAACCCTCAACCGCTTAGTCGTCAGGCGCAGGGGATCACAGAGGTTAAATTGCAGCAAAATCGCTCCGGACATTATGTGGCCAGTGGGCTGATTAATAGTCAGCCGGTGGTTTTTTTGCTCGACACCGGTGCCACAGAGGTATCCGTTCCTTTTGCATTGGCTGGGGAACTGAATTTACTTCCCGGCAGAACCGCCTGGGTGCAAACTGCAAATGGTCGGGTGCAGGTCGCGCAAACGACTATTGAGCACTTACAAATTGGGGGCATAGCACTGCATAATGTTAGGGCACACCTCAATTATGCCACAGGCAGTAGCGAAATTTTGCTAGGAATGAGTGCCTTAAAGCAATTAGAATTCACCCAGCAAAAGGATATATTGATCCTGCGTAGCCTATAAAACGTGTTTATCTTTCTTTTAATTTTTCATCAATCAAAGAGTTGCCATGTTACAACAACATATTAGCCAAGCCGTCAATCTTGCCCTCAACGAAGACCTGGGTGGCCTCGAGGTGGACCAGGGGGATATCACCGCCAACCTTATACCTGAACAACAGCAGATTAGCGTTAATATTATTACCCGTGAGGATTGTGTTTTGGCCGGACAGGCCTGGGTGAATGAAACCTTTGCCCAACTGGACTCGCAGATCGGTATTAACTGGTTTTACCAGGATGGGGATCAGGTTAAAGCCAACGACATACTGTGCCATATCAGTGGCAACGCCAGATTGATCCTTACGGGTGAGCGTACCGCCCTTAATTTTTTGCAAGCCCTGTCTGGCACGGCCACAGTCGTGGCCGACTATGTCAGTGCTTTAGGGGACAGCAAGACTCAGTTGCTTGATACCCGCAAAACCCTTCCCGGTATGCGTATGGCGCAAAAATATGCGGTCACCTGTGGCGGTGGCAAAAACCACAGGATAGGACTGTTTGACGCCTATTTAATTAAAGAAAACCATATTGCGGCTTGTGGCTCTATTGCCAATGCCATAGCCAAAGCCCGGGAAATGCATCCCCAGCTGCCGGTGGAAGTCGAAGTGGAAACCCTGGCTGAGCTGGCGCAGGCACTGGCCGCCAAAGCGGATATTATTATGCTGGATAACTTTAGTCTGGCGGATACCCAACAGGCGGTCAGCTTGACTAAAGGGCAAAGCAAACTGGAGGTATCAGGTAATATAACTAAAGCCAGGGTGGCTGAACTGGCTAAGGTTGGGGTAGACTATATTTCCTGCGGGGCCCTGACCAAACACATAAGGGCAATAGACTTATCGCTGCGGGTATCGCAATAGTGCTAAAGTTCAAGTAACCTATTGCCGACACCTAGGTATATCTGTACATACTTGTCAGTTGGGTCAGTCGTTCTATACTAAGTTGGAATTTACAGCACGCCATCTGAAATTGGCCCCACTTTGTTAAACCATACGTAAGCACATAATGTGCCGGAGAGTTACCATGAACATGATTAAAATGAACAACACAGCAACAACCAAACAAGGCGGCTTCACCCTTATCGAATTAATGATAGTGGTGGCCATAATCGGTATTTTGGCTATGATCGCTTTACCGGCTTATCAAACTTATACTGCTAAAGCGGGTTTCAGTGAAGTGGTGTCTGCCGCCAGCCCGGCTAAAACCGCCGTAGAGATTTGTGCACAAACCGGCATACCAGCTGATTGTTCGAGCATAGATTCTTTAACTGGTTGGTCTGCGGCTGATTCAGTTGTTAGTGTAGAAATTACTGGTACCCCAGCATCAGAAGGCGTAAATGCTGAATACGTAGTGACAGTCGTTCCTACCGATGCAGCTGTCACTGGTGGAATCGCAGGTGTGGTCACTGCAGATGATTATGTAATGACAGGTACAGTTAACGCTGGTGCGGTAACATGGGTAGCTTCAGGCGGTTGTAAAGGTAAAAACTTGTGTTAATCAGTGAATAACACCTTGTAATATTTTTGCAAAAAGCCCGGATTTATCCGGGCTTTTTTTTCCTTTATTTTAACCGGCAGGTGGATAATCCTTATGGCTAATACCCCTATTACCTTTGTATATAACGGCGTCAATAAACGCGGGCAAAATGTGAAAGGGGAGATCAGCGCCCTGTCTATGCTCGAAGCGAAAAACCTGTTGCGTCGCCAGGGCGTGTCAGCCAAGCGGATCAAAAAATCACCCACCCCTTTATTTGGTTTAGGGGCCAAAAAAATAGTCCCCAATGATATCTCGGTGATGTCCAGGCAAATTGCCACTATGTTAGGGGCAGGGGTTTCTTTGGTGCAGACCATAGATATGATTGGCCGAGGGCACTCTAATGCCAATATGCGTAAAATGCTCAAGGAAATTGGCAATGAAATTAAAGCCGGTAATCCTATGTCCAGTGCCTTGCGCAAGCACCCCAGACAGTTTGATGAATTGTATTGCGATCTGGTGGAAACCGGTGAGCAATCCGGTGCCCTGGAAACCATTTACGATCGTATCGCTATCTATAAAGAAAAAGCCGAAGCGCTAAAATCGAAAATCAAAAAAGCCATGTTTTATCCCCTGGCGGTAATAGTGGTAGCTTTTATTGTCACCACCATTTTATTGATTTTTGTGGTGCCGCAATTTGAAGAAATATTCAGCAGTTTTGGCGCAGAATTACCGGCTTTTACCCAATTTGTATTGGGGATTTCGCGATTTTTACAAAATAATGGCATCTTTGTTGGTGCCGGATTGGTTGGCTTTGCTATGTTTTTTAAGAAAATGCATCAAACATCCAAGGCATTTCGTGATTCCATCGACGCTAAAATACTTAAAATTCCGGTAATAGGCGGCATTCTTAAAAAAGCCGCCGTGGCCCGTTTTAGTCGCACCCTGGCCACGACCTTTGCCGCCGGGGTGCCTTTGATCAGTGCCCTGGACTCAGCGGCGGGCGCCTCAGGCAATGCTATATTCAGGGATGCGATACTATTTATTAAAAAAGAAGTGGCCGGGGGGATCCAGATGAATGCTGCCATGGGCTCCACCGGCGTTTTTCCGGAAATGGTCACTCAGATGATCGCCATTGGTGAAGAGGCCGGGGCGGTAGATGATATGCTCAGTAAAATTGCCACCATTTACGAAGCGGAAGTAGACGATATGGTGGATGGTCTGACTAGCTTGCTCGAACCTATGATTATGGCGGTACTGGGGGTGGTCATCGGCGGCTTGATCGTGGCTATGTACTTGCCTATTTTCGAAATGGGTAATGTGGTTTAAACACAATTAAATGGCTCAGTTCTAGTGTCAGGCTGATATTTCTGGCAAGCTAGGTATTCATTTACATTACAGTATAAGCCCCGTTATGGATGCAATTTTTCAGCTAATGGCTGACTCACCGGTATTTTTTCTGTCAATTGTGTTTATCGTTAGTTTGATGGTGGGCAGTTTCTTAAATGTGGTGATCTATCGTTTGCCCATAATGATGGAGCGCGCCTGGCAAGCGGAGTACCTGAGTTATTTCTCTTCTGTGGCTAGGGAAGCTGAACCTGAGGCTGAAGCTAAACCCTTTAACCTGATTAAACCGGATTCAACTTGCCCCCAATGCCAGCATAAAATTCGTGCCTGGGAAAATATTCCGCTGCTAAGCTGGTTGTACCTTAAGGGCAAATGTAGCCAGTGTAAAAAATCTATTTCTATGCGTTATCCTTTGGTTGAACTGACCACGGGCCTGGCTTCGTTATGGGTGGCCTGGCATTTTGGCTATTCGGTTAGCGCCTTTTGGGCTGTACTGTTTACCTGGTTATTGATCGCCCTGATCTTTATCGATATAGACAAGATGCTGTTACCGGATCAATTAACCCTGCCTTTGTTATGGTTAGGCTTATTATTTAGCTTAAGTAATCCTGTGGTTTCCAGCGGTGATGCGATTATTGGTGGTGCTGCAGGTTATCTGAGTTTATGGTCCTTGTATTGGGTGTTTAAATTGTTAACGGGTAAGGAGGGCATGGGCTATGGCGATTTTAAATTACTGGCGGCCCTGGGTGCCTGGGTTGGATGGCAATATTTACCTATTGTGATCCTATTGTCATCATTTGTAGGCGCGGTGATAGGGATCACTATGCTTACCGTACAAGGTAAGGATAAGGGACAAGCCATTCCTTTTGGCCCTTACCTGGCCATAGCAGGCTGGATAACCTTGTTATACGGTGACTGGATTGCCGGCCAGTATTGGCAGTGGGCGGGATTATGAGTGAATTTGTGGTGGGCTTGAGTGGCGGTATTGGCAGTGGTAAAACTACCGTTAGTAATATGTTTGCCAAATTGGGGGTTGCGATCATCGACGCTGACGTTATTGCCCGCCAGGTGGTAGAACCTAACAGCCCGGCCTTAAAGGCTATTATTGACAACTTTGGCCCCCAGTTACTTGACCCAGACGGTAACCTGGATAGACGCAAACTGCGGGAAATAGTATTTAGCCAGCCTGAAGCGAAAAACTGGTTAAATGCTTTACTTCACCCGCTTATTCGTCAGCAAATACAGCAACAAACCGACCAGGCGACGTCCCTTTATTGTATGTTAAGTGTGCCGCTGTTGGTGGAAAATAAAAGCTATAAAAATGTTGATAGAGTGTTGATTGTTGATGTGCCTGAAAACCTGCAACTTAGCCGCAGTATCAATAGAGATGGTGCCAATGAAACACAAATAAATGCTATTATGGCCGCCCAGGCCACGCGGCAACAACGCCTTGAGGTTGCTGATGACGTAATCAATAATAGTGGTGATGAAGCGGCGCTGTTCCCCCAGGTTTATCAGCTACATCAGCGTTACGTAAAAATGGCAGAGGCGGTTTTAGGGCAGCAAAAGAAGCCAGGTGACTGACGGCGCTTAAATTAGGGACAGTTTGACTCTGCCAGATTTTTGCCTTTTAGTTATTCGGTCACAGTTGAATTTCTATTTTATTTACACCATTTTGAGAGAGTAATGTCCCACGCTATTTATGAATTTCCACTCAATGAAAAGTTCAGGACCTATCTGCGACTGGAGCAACTTTTTACCCAGATTATGCAGGTTAAGCAGGCAACTGAACAGTGGCAATATATCAATTTCCTGTCTTCGTTATTTACCTTACTCGATTTACTGGAACGGGTAGATTTGCGCACCGATGTATTAAAAGATATTGAATCTCATGAAAAAAATCTCGTGTTATGGTCCCAACACCCCAATATTGATAATGATGCGCTACAAGCGGCGCTACAGAATATTTTACGTTTGCGAGAGCAAATGAAAGGGGCCAAAAAATTTGGTTCAGATTTAAAAGAAGATCGCTTTTTAGCTGGCATACGCCAGCGTTTTACTATACCTGGAGGGACCTGCAGTTTCGACTTGCCCAATATGCACTATTGGCTGAAGCAGCCCAACGACGTCCTGCAACATAACGTCAATAACTGGATGAATGAAGTCGCATTGATCAATGCCAGCCTGGAAATTACCTTGTCATTTTTACGTGAGCGAGGACGTTTTGTGGATACCCAGGCCAATAAAGGCTTTTATCAAGGGGTGGCTAATGATAAAAACGAATTGATTAGAGTAAAATGCGCCACTGATCAAGGCTATTATCCCATGCTTAGCGGTAACAAGCATCGCTATGCCATTCGTTTTATGTTGTTTACACCCACGATACAAGGCAGTACGGGCTTGGATGAAGTGGTTGATTTTAAGCTTGCCTGTTGTTGATAATAAGAGAGGATTGAGAATGATAGTAAACTGCCCAACCTGTAAAAAAAGCGTCGAATGGTCTATCCACAGCAAGTTTCGGCCTTTTTGCAGTAAAACTTGCCAGCTTATCGATCTAGGTGAATGGGCGGATGAAGAAAAAGCGATTCCCTGCGGTCCGTCTAAAGATTCTGAAACCGTGGCTATGCCGGATATCGAAGATATCGAAGCGATGCTTGCTCAGCAGCAAGATGATTTTTTCAAAGAATAAATAGCCAGTCGCAGCAGGGCAGGGCAATAGTAAAAAACGATTAGTCTGATTTGTTTTGATCAGTGCAGTTGTGAACGGTTATTCTGTACACTCTTCATATCGTTTTAATCACAGCAATTAAATAAGTGGAGAATTTATGTCTAACCCAAATTTCCAAGATAAAACTGGTCAAAAAGTACCGAGTGTAACTTTCCCGATACGTGTAAATGACGAATGGCAACAACGCAACACTGCAGATATCTTCGCAGGTAAAACAGTGGTTGTGTTCTCCTTACCTGGTGCATTTACGCCAACTTGTTCATCCACCCACTTGCCTCGTTACAATGAATTGGCCAAAGTATTTAAAGCCAATGGCGTAGACGAAATTGTCTGTGTATCGGTCAATGATACCTTCGTTATGAATGCCTGGGCGGCGGACCTTGAAGCGCAAAACGTGACCTTATTACCTGATGGTAACTGCGAATTCACCGATGGTATGGGCTTGCTGGTTGATAAAGCGGATCTTGGCTTTGGTAAACGAAGCTGGCGCTATTCTATGCTGGTCAAAGATGGTGTAGTAGACAAAATGTTTATTGAACCAGATTTACCAGGCGACCCTTTTGAAGTATCAGATGCCGATACCATGTTAGCTTACGTGGCCCCTGATGCACAAAAACCCTTGCCAGTGGCTATATTGTCTAAGCCTGGCTGTCCTTTTTGCAGCAAAGCCAAGGCATTGTTAACCGATAAAGGTTACGAATACGAAGAACTCGTGTTGGGTGAAGGACTTACCTTCTCAGGGCTTAAAGCATTAAGTGGCCGTGATAGCTGGCCTCAGGTGTTTATCGGTGGCCAACACGTTGGTGGTACGGATGATTTAGTGGCATTCTTAGCCGCTAAATAATCAGTGATTTGTATGAATAAAAAAAGGGCTATTTAATAGCCCTTTTTTATTGCGCGCTATCCCTGCGCTTCACCTTCGGCCGTCCTCTGGACGTTCAAATAGGCTCCGACCTATTCGTATTTGGATAAAATTAAATGGGGAATAATTAGAATTCAGGCTGCGCTATAGCTATAGTGGCCCATCAATCAAAAATTTAAAAAAGATCCTGTCTTATGTGTAAGCCTATTTTGTTTCTCGCTGCTATTTTTGGCTTTATTTATAACGCTTCTGCAGTGCCCCTGGATCCGGTTTTTGACTCATTCGAGACGATTTATCGTAACGAACTCGGTTTCGTTGACCGTTGCGCCTCAGTTAACACCCACACGTTTAAAGTGTGCTCCAAAGCACTGAAAAACGAGGGCAATGCCCCTTATATTTTGCATCATGCCAGGCAAACCAAAAAGGTCGTAGTGTTGTTTCATGGTCTGAGTGATTCGCCATATTTTATGCGTTCTATCGCCAATACTATCTATCAACAAGGGGCAAATGTGGTGGTAGCTTTGTTACCCGGGCACGGAAAGCTGGACGGGGATCAGGATATGCAGGACCCCATGCTAGCCAGGCGCTGGGAGCAACATGTGGAGGCTATTATGACCTTGGCTATCCCCTTAGGTGACAATAGGTATATAGGCGGCTTTTCAACGGGTGGGACACTGGCTACTGAATATGTGTTAACTCACCCCCAACAAGTCAAAGGTTTACTCCTGTATTCAGGGGCCCTGGCCCTGACATCAAGTGTCGAAACCATGGCCAATATTTGGGGTATAAAATGGTTAGCCAAAACGCTGGATGGCGATTATCAAACTTCAGGGCCTAACCCCTACAAATATCCTGGTGTGGCTCGATATTCTGCCTTTCAGCTTACCGATGTTATTTTTGCAGTCAGAGCCCTGCTAGAAAAAAAACAAGGGTTAAATGTCCCCATTTTTGCCGCTCATTCCAAAGCCGATATCACCACTATGTTTGCGGGTATAGAAGCGCTAATGAAACATAACCAGGGTGACAACGTATTGTTTACAATACCTGAAGAGTTGGAAGTGTGTCATGCGGATCTGGTGGTGAATGAACAGCAGATAGCGGATATGCACTTTGACGAAAGCCAGGTGGTGGAAGTATTACCTTGCTCGGTGCCAAAAGCCAATCCAGTGCACAGCAAAATGCTGGCAGCGACATTGACCTTTTTACAGCAACACTAAGCCATTACATCATCCCGTTCAGAGTTATCTTGTGGGGATAGAGGGGATAAAAAATGACAATGATTTTTTTTGAACCCAGGAAATAGGGTATTCAAATTGTGTGGTTACGAGCCTTACCTGCCAGATAATATCCGGGGAGCAGGCTCTTTTTTTGGCTGCAATCGTCGACTGCCTTGCACTTATACCCAAGTGACTTCAACATGCTGGTTCAGAGCTTAGGCAGGAAGTCAGGGCAAGGCACAACACGCAGGAAATGGCCTTCCCTTTTCAAGTGTTGTAACGCAGTACTGGTTTTCTGCCTAAGCTCCCGCTGATCTCTGCATTTTGAGGTGACTTGGGTATAGTATCTCTAAGCCATAGGCTAAGTTCTTTTGCCGTATCACCCTCAATAGCTTTGTGGAAGGTCTTTCGTGGCCAAAATAGCAGAGGTTTCCAGCAAGTAATGTTTCTAGCTAGCTTACAAATCTCCATAAATGGCTTGCAGGGCCGTAATGGCTGCAATCGCTGCTGTTTCGGTACGCAGTACCCGGGGTCCGAGCTGTACAGCTTGAAAACCCGCCTGTTCAGTTTGGTAAAGCTCTTGCTCAGAAAACCCGCCTTCCGGGCCTATCAGTAATCTTGCACCAGCCTTATCCATTGTAATATGGCGAAAGCTTTTCTCTGCCCGGGGATGTAAAGTGAGGCGTAATTCATTAGTGGACTGATTGATCCATTGTTTAAAATCTGTGGGCATATTAAGCTGCGGGACAATATTCCTGCCACTTTGCTCACAGGCCCCAAGAATAATTTTCTGCCATTGCAGGTGTTTCTTTTGCCAACGTTGGTGGTCAAGCTTTACCCCGCATCGCTCGGTGATTAAAGGCGTGATTTGGCTGACCCCCAGCTCTACAGATTTTTGCAGCACCATATCCATACGATCGCCGCGGGAAATGCCCTGGGCCAGATGAATATTCAGGGGCGACTCCACAGTCATGGACAATTTGGCATCGATTTGTACCAATACTTTACGTTTTGTAATATCGATCAGTTCCCCGCTGTACTCGTTACCATCACCATTGAATAACACGACTGGCTGGCCTGCTTTAGCACGCAATACGTTGGCCACGTGATGACAGGCATCGGGGGTGAGTTCAAGCACCTGGTCAACAGGTATGATTTGGGGATGATAAATTCGACAAATACGCATGGATTTTACTGTTTATAAATTTTTTCTATGTTATCAATGCACAGGGGCGGGGGGAAAGGGAAATTCACCATCCTTTGCCAAATATTGTGCTTTGCAGCCATTGATGTAATCCACAGATAAAGATTATATGCTGGTGCCAGATTGGCCGAAATCTGTTTAGCCGGTTCAGGCCTATCGGGAATTCTCTGAGCTTAATTCCACCATGCTTGTGGGTTCCACTGTTGACTCTTGAGCTTCGACGTTAGCTCCTTTTCGCGCATAACGGGTGTTTTTACCCGTATCTTTGGTTAATGAATAAATGAAAAGTGCGGCAACGACTATAGCTAACAATATAACAAGTAACATTCTTTATTCCTTTAAAAATTATTCCTTTAAAAACAGATTTATTTAGAAGCTACTGCACTCTACTAAATATACAACAAAAGATAGTATCTCTATATTTAAAATCAATGTTTAAAAATCAGTATTTTAAAATCAATGTGTAAACGTTTGCCCAGTAGAAATAAATGGCCAGAAATTTACAGCAAACGTAACTTAATTGGTCTAGATTACAAGTGTATGAAGGCACGGCAGGATCACGAACACTTTTTGAGCTAAAACGGGTTATTAAACAGGTTAAACTTTTACAAGTAGCTATCGATTATGTCTGTTAGTGATTAAACCGAACGTGTAAAAAATAAATACTCATGATCTCGCCGTTGCATAACGACTTCATAACTATCTATAATACATACTTATTCTAATATAATATTCCTAACTATAGGTCGAGATTATACTCAGGTATATTTTTGACAAATACTCTTTTCGCCCTAAATTTGCTATTCCACCCGATTCGCATAATTTACCCACAACACTGTTTTTAAGGAAATGGGCTTTCTAGATTGGGTGTCGGGCGCGGCCAGACCATGACAATTGACGTGTTCTCCCAACACTTCGCTGATGTAAAAGACCCTCGCCAAAGCGCGAAAATAAGCTATCGGCTTTACGATGTATTGTTCTTATCTATTTGCGCCATCATCATCGGTTGCAGCGCTGGGAGGATATTGAAGACTTCGGTAAAGCCAGACCTGGCTAAAGGTTTTGGGATTATTTAAAGGAGGATTGCCCGTTCACGATACGATAGCCCGTCTTATTTCAAGGATAGATTCCAGTGCATTGCAAT
>Ga0307488_10000788_pt1 | contig 26395 bp, 31 predicted proteins | sample SB02metaG_FD_202248 | JGI IMG/M metagenome (GOLD analysis project Ga0307488, IMG submission 202248) | Sea-ice brine microbial communities from Beaufort Sea near Barrow, Alaska, United States - SB 0.2 | ecosystem: Environmental > Aquatic > Marine > Coastal | place: USA: Alaska | collected... | reverse complement strand
GGAGAATAAAAATGGAACGCAAAGGTTTTATAGGTGGCAGTGATGCTGTCAAAATAATGAACGGCAACTGGTACGAGCTATGGCAAATCAAACGTGGCATCATTGAGCCAGAGGATTTGTCACATAAGGTAGCAGTACAGATGGGCATACAAACAGAGGACATGAACCTCGGTTGGTTTGAGAAAGAGTACAGCAAAAAAATATTAGAGAAGCAAGACAAGTACACACGCACACATAACGGCGTGCCGTATGTAGGTACACTTGATGGTGTGCTAGAAGATACTAACGACATCGTTGAGGCCAAGCATACCTTCGCACACAATACATTAGACAAGGTGTGCGACTACTACATGGCACAGGTGCAGCTGTATCTATGGCTATCCAATATGGATGGTGCATACATGTCAGTATTCTTTGGCAACAACAGATGGGAATGTGCATACGTTAAGAAGCATGACTCATATATAAGTGTAGTGCTTGATGCTTGCACAGATTTCTGGGCGCACGTCGAGAGTGGCGATGAACCTATTGGTCACGACCAACCAATCGCATCACCTATTAATCAGATACCTATAGACGATATGATTAAACGTGACGCAAGTGCAGACAATCACTTCACATACTTAGCACAAGAATACATAGAGTTTGAACCTGCAGCTAAGTCATTCGAGTCAGCTAAGAAAGATCTCAAAGCTATAGTTGCCGACAATGAACGTGAGGTATACTCAGAATTATTAACCATACGCCGTGATAAACGTGGCGCATTACGCATCAGCAAGAGGAGTAAGTAATGGACAATCTAAATATATGGAACAAGCTAGCCAAGTCAGACCCCAAGTATCTGAAGAAGGTTAGCTTCGGATCACGTAGCTTCACAGCTATTGATCCACAATACCAAGTGCGCATGATGACCGAGCAGTTCGGCCCTGTTGGTATAGGGTGGGGCTGGCAGTCACATACAGAAATAGTGCAGTTAAGTAATGGCGATGCCAGTATACTAGCACATATATCTGTATGGCATGGCGAGCAAATGAATATGTTCGGCCCCTTCACAGGATGTCGTAAGTTCTTCGATGCAACCAAAGGCAGACTAGCCGAGGATGCACCTAAGATGGCTGTCACTGATGGCCTAACCAAAGCCTTATCACATCTCGGATGTAACGCTGACGTGTTCCTTGGTGAGATGGATGGCAACAAGTACGCTGCAGATAGCGGCAAGAAACCTACTGGCGGTAGCTGGTAATAAACAAAGGAGCCAGAAGCATGGCATATGATAACACGAATACAGGCGCAGCATTTAAACCTTTCGATACCATGAAGATGATATTGCAGGGCAAGATAAACCTAGAGGGTAACGATCGTAAGGTCGTACTCGTAGCAGATACAACCAAGAGTGGCATGAAGATCATTGAGGTTTATCAAAAGGTTGGCGTGTTGTTTGAGAACGACAAGCGTGGCAACGACAATGCACCAGATTATTCTGGGCCAATGGAAGACTACGCAGCTCAGACACAGATGCAGATAGCTGGCTGGAAGAAACAGAAAGATGACAACAACTATCTTTCTATGCAGATCAGTCAGAAGCATGGCGGTCAGCAGCAAGCGCAACAAGTTAGCACTGCGCATCTTGACATCAGCGATGATGCTATACCGTTTTAATAATAAAGGGCGGGCTTCGGTTCGCCCTAACATAAGGAAGAGTTATGACTGTACCAATAACAGAAGAGTTGATTCATAGAATAAAATTCTATGCAGATAATGGAATGACTAAAGCACAAGCCAATAGGATCTATGGCATACCGCGCCATGCAATTAGAATAGCTGTTGAAAAATACAATGTAAAATTTACAACAGGTTATACAACAGGATCACAGCGCTTATTTAAAAATCAAACAAACAAAGAGTTTGAACAGAAGGAACTTATCTATAAGTCTACAGTACAACGCAATAGATATGACCAATACAAATCTATATTAAAGGAAGCAAAGACTACAGCGGAACGTAAAGAAATAACATACGGCTTTGTTATACACGAGTTTGAATTAACACAGGCTGCAAAAAATAAACGGCCTCCACTCCCAGGATTTAGTGCTAAATTTTCTAGTCATCCAAGGATAGCAGACATGCTTCGTGCGGAGCGCTAGGCTCCGCTAGAAATCTATATACCTATGCACCAACATGCGCAATCCAAGAATGTATTTTCTTAGTCTGCTCCATACGATCATCAAGGCCATGCGTCCCACCATTAACACGCTTGGTTATGCTAGTGATAACTGAATCATTCACACCATCATCAGCCATATCAAACAAACCATTTGATTCAAAGAACCACATGGCAGATTCAAATGCATACTCAGTTGCAACAAGATCAGGGTCAGTTATAATATCAGGTAGCCCCATGTCACTAGCAAAAGATCTATAGTTTGCCTTGCCTGTAAGCTGAATAAATCCTCGGCCTACCCACAATGCACCCTCGTTCTCACCATTGCCCATGCGATTAGAGTACACCTTGTTAGCTAGTGCCTCTGGGTTACGAGCGTAAGGTGCAGCCGATTCCATAGTTGGGAATCTCTTAGGCCATACACGCATCATAGACTCAGCAGAATAATTAAGATTCTCTCTGGTTAAACGAAACATTCCTGACTCATGTGCTGCCTGACCTAACAGATGTGCGCCGCGCTTGCGATTCAAACCATAGTGCTTAACAATAGATCTCGCTGTGTTCGGGCCGAAGTTCCCATCAGCTACTACACCGATACGATCTTGAAGTATCTTCATTGCTTCACTCATTATTTTTCTACCTTCTTAATTTTTTCTACAGATCTAAGGCCACCTAAACCAAGCATCCCCATCATAACAGTCATAAGACTACCCATATCAAACTCTGGTAGCTCTGGTATGTCAACACCAGCGGCACTCACACCGAATACAATCAATGGTTGCAATACAAAGTGATAAGCAAAAGCCACACCACATACCCAACCTATGAAAGGACGCCATCCACCTTTGAATAAAGAACCTGATGCCGCTTCAGCTTTGTTTATTTCCAGCTGTCCCATCAATGCTTGTTGTGCATGGTTGTCTGACATCGTTGCTATTTCGTGAGCAAGCTTTGCCTTCTGATCTTTGTCTTCAATTACTTTATCTAACAGGCCAGTAACAGGCCCTATTAAATTACCTACTAGATTCATCATTGGTTCTGCCTTTCGCTAATGCTGTTGCCCCAAAGAAAGCCGCAACGATCCCAGCTACGGATACAAAATATACACTAGCCATGCTACCTAGTATGTTAGCTGCTTGATCTAAGCTTAATACATTTGCTAGCACCACCGCAAAGGGGTACAGGAGCATCCCTGACAGGGCAAACCATGTCATCCTGCGTTGTGCGTCACGCTGTGCGTCTTCGTCCTCTAGCCTACGCTTACGATCCTCGTACTCAAGCGCATCCCACTCTGCCTTATCAATGTGTCCATCACCATTGACATCAAATTTTTTAAACTCATCCATAGTTATCTCCTAATCAGACAGAGGATTATCCAATGCCCTCTGCAATTTACCCATCAACTTACTCTCAAGGTCTTTCATTTCAGCATCTTGATTTGATCGCAATCGTTCACGTTGCGATTCGAATCTAAGATCTGCTGCATCAATCATGGTGCGTACTTTATCTTCTGACTTGCGCACCATCGTTTCAATTCTATCCGTCTGCTGCTCAACTCTAAGAAGATCATCACGCAATCCATTCTTAATATCACGGGTGTACTCGACTGACTGCTGCACCTTGGCATCCATCACATCCATTTGATGTTGGTACTCACCAAGATCTAAGCCAGCTACCTCTTCTATCTTCTGATACATAACAAACCCACCATACAGGCCAGCAACCACAGTAGATACAAAGGTAATGATGGCAAGCACAGATGCAAAGGACATCTTAACTCCACCAGCTTTGATCTGTTTGTCGGCAAGGCTATCAAATTCTGTAAGATCTACCATCAGTTTTCAAAGTCCATACTATCACTAGATAAATTCTTTAGTGCTTCCAGTTCATCACGCAGCTTTTGTATCTCTAGCCTACGCTGGGCTAGCTCCACTTGGTATAGGTCATCACAATTAATACGAGACTTAGGCTTGTCTAGCGGTATAACTATACGAGCATACACACCTATGTCTTTACCTTTACTCATTGTGTTTAAACCAGACAGCACACCTGTAATACCATACTCAAGATTAACTCCACCACCTACCGCATTACTGCAGCGTAAATTATTTGCAGAGAAACTATCTGATTGGTAGTTCATAGGTGGACTAGGCAATGACAAAGCAAGTGAGCTACTCTCAGCAAAGGCAGAGCTAGATAGAATACATAAGAGCACAGCTAATCTCATGCTGGCATACCATCAAGCCGAGAACAAATCCTAGATGACACTAGTGTTTTTGATTCGAGCTGCTTCTTAACCTTAGATGTTGTGCATACATAGGTGGCTTCATCCATGTCTGACTTACGAATGTATACACTGAAGTTCTTTCGAGTCTTATACCCTACCTTAATTATTCTGTACGTTGCAGAGAAGGGGATGCTATTCCAGTTCAAATCAAACAAACCAATCTCGTAATACTTGATCTCTTCCCTTGAGTTAAACAAAGACAAGTCAACCTTGACCACACCAGTAACGTGAGATGGCTTAACAATAGGATAAGCTGGTGTCATCTCATGTGCATGGGTTGAAAATGCCCATAGCAAAAAAAATATTATGAGCTTATTTTGCAATGCAACTAGCCTGTACTATTGCAGTATATACACCGCCAACGAAAGGCTTTGATGCGGCATAGGTGGCACTTGATGCTGTACTAAACCAAGTAGATCCTGCAACAGTAAGGTCAAAGACTGTGGTATTATCATATACAACTTTGGCTGCATCATACCCTGACATACCAGCGTCACTTGTTTGCGTTACGCTAGTGCTGCCTGTCCATGCAACTGTATCAGTTAGTGCTGGGGAAGAACTAAATGATGTCGGGTGTGTAATGTTTGCGGTGTAGTAATCAGCAAGAGCTACATCAAATCTAATTACAGGAAGCACACCACCATCAGCAGGGGTAGTGCTTAATGTACTAGCTGTTGGGTTGCCATACACACCACTCTTAGTTGTTTGTATTACACACTTAGCTTCCACGTTACCTGTTATATCTACATCAGCGTAAGCTGGTAATGCACAGAGTGAAAGTATTGCTATTGAATATTTCATGTTGAACCTCATTTGTTGTACTGCATATCGACCATCTGTTCGTGCAGTATTTGTTGTGCTAAGTTATTACGCAAAGCTTTTTTGTTGTCTGATATCTGTGAGTCAGCAAGTCCAGCAACGTCAGCGTACACGCCACCATTGATAGATGCATTATAGTACATGGTTAAATTTGTTTGTTGGTTTATCGCCATGATAATATCATCTTGTGCTTGTGGTTTAAGAAGAGTTAATGCATTGGCAGATGCAGTCAAACCCATTTCAATTCTTGTGTTCTCTTCTTCTTCTTCATCCAATATAAGATTACCATCCTTATCATACTGAAATTCTGTATCTGTATCTATAGCAGCAAGAGCATCTTCATCTGCCATCACATCATACACATCTACTTGTGGTATATCAGGCACAGGTTTTATATAACCAGCGCAAGATGGATCTGATTGTGGGTCATAGCATACATCTATCCTGTAGTTATATATAACAACTGCATCAGTTACGCTGCCTTCACCTTCTACCTCAATAGATCCAGTACCCCAGTTAGCTGATGGTATATTAGCCAGAGAAAAAGACTTGACGATTGTGTTGCTTGGGACACCTGACCAATCATCTGTCTCTCTAAATACATAGCCATCACCAGTAGCGTTGAGATTGCCAACGTGTACCTTCATAGCGTCATCTGTATTCTTTACTGTAGTATATCTGTAGAGTAATCCGTTTATATCTAAGCCAACAGCATCAGGCAAAACGCCAGCCATCCCCCAGCTTAAAGAGCTGGACGCTGCATTGCCTGTAGCCCCATAAGTATATGGGTCAGAGAAATAACAAGAAGGCCAGAGTGCTAATGATAACACCAAGCCCAATCTTAGTTTCGCTGTTCTCATTGAACATCCTCTTGATTACATCATTCTGATCTCGCTCGATCTCTTCCTTAACTGCTTCCATTTCCCATGCTAGCCTAGCTTTATCTCCCACCAGTCCATCCTTGGGGCAAGGAGTGCCAGCATTAAGCATAGCATCAAACACTCTTTCGTCTTGGCACATTACGGATACGGCTGCCACCTTCATTCCCATATCATACATGGTTTTAGCGTTTTTTAATTTTTCACAGTTCATATCACGCACAGTACGACCAGCAGATATACCAAGTATCTGTGTTTGTACTGCACCAGCTACACCAACAGTACATAAGTCACTGTTACTTGCGCTAATTTGTGGGGAAATTGCAGAGGGTGGTGGACTGTTGATGGTTGTGTCCATCTTTCCGTCCGATATTACTGTACTCTCTGACTTGATTATATCATCAGCAGCTAATACGCTGCCAATTATAATAAAGAATACAGTTAATATTAATCGTAACATGTTACATCTTCATTAGTACCGCAACGAGTAGGGTTAATATTGCCCCTGTTGCTGCAATCATAATGCTTTCCATACGTTTTACTCTGCCAAACAAATCTTTAAATTGTATTTTAACTTCTGTTTTGATAGCAACCACTTGCTTTTCTAGCTCATCAAGCCTGTCATGCGCAGAAGATATAGTTCTTTTATTCATAGCCAAATCCTTTGTAGTGCTTCGTTAGCTAACTTTAAGTAGAAGTCAGTCATTCTGGCAACTCCTCTTCTTCTGGGTACTGGTCTGGGAATTGTGCCTCATGTGCTGTTAGCATTTCAGCTTCACTTGCAAACTCTTGTACTGTTGCGTCATCACGGTAGGATACGACAGTCCCATCTAGTGAGATTGCCGCAGTGTTAATGATAAAGTAACCTTCAGTTCTAGTTATGATACTCATTATGCTGTACCTCCATCTGTAATTGTCCAGCCGTCAGAGCTGATTAGGTTAGCTCTTGCTGTAGCCGCCGCACTACCTGCTGTGTATTGACTAGCACCAAAGGTAGCTACTATATTGCTTAAAACTGATTGCGCATCCCATTTGACAAGGAGTGCATCATACTGAGCAGTTGTCATTTCACCATTATTGTCCATAAAGCCTGTTAAACTATTTGTGTTATTGAAACTTGTGATGTCAAAGTCTTCAGCACCGACAAGGCTTGTAAGGGAGTTACAGTTAAACATGTTTCTCATACTGAAAACTGAAGATGTATCAAAATTACTTACATCTAAAGATGTAAAACTATTAGAATCAACGAACATATAACCCAAATAGGTAGCTGAAGATGTATCAAAATTACTTACATCTAAAGATGTTAAGTTAGTACACTCACGGAACATACTATCAAAACTTGTAATTGAAGATGTATCAAAACTACTTACGTCTAAAGATGTTAAGTTAGTACACTGACGGAATATAGAATGCATACTCGTAACTGATGATGTATCAAAGTTACTTAGGTCTAAAGATGTTAAGTCAGTACACTGACGGAACATGCCAGCCATACCATTACTTCCCCTTGCTGAAGATGTATCAAAATTAGTTACATCTAGAGATGTTAAGCTACTACACTGACGGAACATATTAGTAAACATCAAAACTGAAGATGTATCAAAATTACTTACGTCTAGAGATGTTAGACTATTACAGTTGAGGAACATGTTATTCATAGCCGTAACTGAAGATGTATCAAAACTACTTACATTTAAAGATTCTAAGTTAGTACACTGTTGGAACATAATACCCATATTTGTAACTGAAGATGTATCAAAACTACTTACGTCTAGAGATGTTAAGCTACTACAATCACGGAACATATCCATCATATTCGTGACTGAAGATGTATCTGTTGTTTCTGCTGTGAAGGATGTCATGTTATTACATCCTCTAAATGCAGCATTTAATGTAGTCCAACCAACAGTACCTAAGTTTTCAACAGACTTAACCTTGAGTTTGTCACCTGTATTGTTGAAGTAGATATTAGGGAAGCTACCACTGATACTGATTAAGTGATCTCCAGCCGAAGCATATGTATGTGCTAGGTTAGAATCGTTATACGATGTGACAGTTGAGACAGAACCATCGCCCCAATCAATGACAGCATCAAACGTGCCATTGTTCTGACACGGGATAGTGAAGGTTTCATTTGCACCTGTTGTTGCAATAGTCATAGCAAACTCAGCAGAGGTATTAGAGCGTAATTGACCTAATGGTGAAATAAATCCGCTAAGCGGAGAAACAATCTGTCTCATAGTTAGCCTCCAATCAAGCGTGGCTTACCATTACTTCTAGTTTTTTCTCAGAAAATGCCCAAACACGTTTAGCTGCAATACCAGCAAACAAGTCAGTCAACGCTACATTGCGCTCACCTTGACCTCGATTGTAACGTATAGAACCATTGTCATTGCTTGGAGCAGATGCGCCTGTAGTTCCTGCAACTAAAATATGGTAAGTACCTTTGTTTTGAAAAGTAATGTTTGTAACATCAGCGTCCGTAAGCTGTGTCCAAGTATCTGCTACAAGAACTATGTCTGTATTTTGTGCCATGTGTTTCTCCGTTCATTTCAGAGTTAAATGTTATATTCTAATTCTTTGTTATATGCATAATTTAAAATTGACAACGCACAATTTATGGCCTGTTAGGTAATTCACCTACAATATCTTTCATTGTATCTTTTAGTGCATCACCAGTAGCCATTGTTTCTATAAGCGGAATCATGTTTACTAAACTTTTCGCGCCTTCACCTACATCGCCTTCAATCATTTGTGTTATAGAGCGCATAACTTCTAACGTCCAATCAGCGGGCGCACCACCTAAACTAACGAATGAGCCAAGAGGATCATAGCCACCACTATATTTAGGTTGTATTGGAAACCCACCTTCTGCTCCAAGCTCATGTGCCATTGTAATAGCTCTATACAATAGATCACTTTGCAATGCTGCTATACCAGACATATCAAATGATCTCATTATTTTATCTTCCATATCCATTTCATCCCATGCCCATTCGGGTGTACGGAATTTAGTCACAGAATAACCAAGCATCATTGCTACTGCTATATGTACTGTTTTGTTTCTAACAGATCCAGCTGCCATATTACCTGTAATTTTGTTTAATGCTCCAACTACAAAACTATAGAAAGTAAATGGCAATGCAAGGAAACCACTCTCAACTCTTACATAGCCTTTAACTCTAGGGTCTCTTGGCATTTTATCGTAGTAAGGCAATGTCTTTGCTACATGATCTGGTATATACGCAACGCCATCCATAGTTATAGGTTTATCTTCTGGCCCACCCATAATAACTCTATTCATAACGCCTGATCTTAATGCGTTTCTAAACTCATTTACTGCTTCTACGTCTGTCCATGCTTCAGTATTGGGTAATATTAACTCACCACCAGTTGATTTTTGATGTGGCATTCCACTTATACGTTCTGCGATTTCTTCTGTAATATTGTATCTAGCTAAAAATTCTTTTTCAAAATCTGATGCAGTACCTTTAGTAAGTTTTATTGATGAGTCTATTATTGTATGTCCACGCACTAAACCATCTAACATTTTTATACCAACAGTAACTGGCCCAAGCCCATTGGCTACAAAAAATGCGTTGTTTAATTTGTCAGGTAATGTTTTCTGAAATAAATCATTAGATAAACTTTCCATATACCTAAGATGCGTTGTACCTAATGTCATTTCTAATGCTTCGCCAGATAACTTTAGCTCATGCGCAGAATGTTTAAGTGATATATCGTCCATTAAACCTAATAAACTGCGACCTATAACATTGAGTTCGTGATCCATAAATATAGATGCAGCGTCACCAAAAGCTGCTACGCCAGAACCGCCAAGAAATGTCCAGCTTGTAGCTGTTCTAAGCATATCTGCTATTCTTGTATCAATAGAGTCTGCTCTTTTAAGTGTAGTGCCAACAACCCTATCATAAGTATGAACATAGTTTTTAAGAAATTTATCTATACTTTTGCGCGGTACTTTTGCATCATTTAATTCTGCACGCATCCTAAATAGTTTTTCTTCAAGCGTCATAAGCTTACCTGTATCTGGATTAAGGTTAGCTTTGTGATACTCTAGCTTTGGAGCTACTCTTGCGCCGTAGTTAATCATCAACTCTTTAACGTCTGTAACTAAATATTCTTTTATAGCTGAGTTTGGTACATTTAATCTACGAGAGACAAGAGGACCACTCCGACCAAAACCAGTAAATATAGCATCAATAGCATCTTCGTCAGTTTCCTCCATTATATTCTGTATAGTTTCTTCTGCTCTGCGATACAAAGAAGCAGGGTCAGTAGCTAATTTTTGTATTTGAAATAAACCTTTGTCATCTCTACTAACTATAGTTGGGTTTTTCTTATATGCTGCTATTAATAAATTTCTAAAACCATCACGTTCTTTTTGAATTTTTTGCCTGTTGTATATACGTGGCAAATCATATTTGTTTGTTTTAGTTAATTTGCCATGATGCTCAATTACCTCTAAAGCATTATCAATTTTAAATCTTATATCATCAAAGGATTTGCTAAGAGATTCTAAAGCATTTCTCATTTTTGGCGTAAGATCTAAATCATTAAACAAAGAAGCAAGTTCATCTATATCTTTTGCATTGTTTATTTTGTCAAATTTACCTTCAAATTTAGCTAAATCTTTTTTTAAATTAGCAATATTATCATCAACTTTCTTTTTTAAATCAACTTGTTTTTTGGTTAAGCCTCTGGCTATTTGCTGTTGCTCTAAAGACTTTTGTAATTTTAAATCTTTATCGTATCTTTTTTGTATTTTTGCTTGGGCTTTTGCCATCCATTTTTTATTTGCGTCAATAATGTTATTGGTAACACTTGTTAGTTCAAATGCTTTACCAATTTCTTTTAAGTATGTATCTTCAAAAACATCACGACTTTTTATTAATCCTATTTCTTCTAGTTCTCCGCCAAACTTTTCAAAGTATGCCCTTACAGCTTGCGTTGATGCGGCTTCTTCTGGTGTCATTTTATCATAAGGCACATCATCCATTATTAATCTACCAAGATGATCTTGCCACTCAACAGGTGCAAAGCTTGTCTTGCCCAACTTAGCCCTTACAGTTTCTACATATTGCCCAACAGGTATATTAAACAATTCAGCTTTGCCTCTTGGGCTAACCTTTCTGTAATTTTGATTTACAATATCCATAGCTGCATACCACTCGCCTTGTCTGCGACCAGCATTAATATACACAGAATTACCCATGCTTTGCCCCATTTGGTTTGCAACTAATGGCAATCCATTAGCACCACCTAAACCTAATATTTCTGCTTTAAAACGCTGTGGTATATTTGGATCATTAACCGTTGCTTTCAATGGACTTGGAATCATTTTGCCAAACCAAGATCCGTTCCACCATTTGCCACCATAAGAAATAGGTTCAGGAGCTTGCTCGCCTGTATCAACAGCTTTAGTTGTTTCTATTTCTGGAGTATCATTGTCTGTTGTTTTTTTGCCTTTTTTTACTTTAGGTTTTTTTACTTGAGACCCAGCTACTTTAGTTGTGTGGCCTGACTTTAATAATTTATTTTCTATTTCAGCAATACGATCATACATCTCAAAAGTATTTGCAAAAAATTCTGGGCCGCTTTCTGTGTCTACTTGTATTTTTGCTCTATTCGGGCTATTAATTTCTACCCAAAGACTATTTATAAACGGCGTCCACTTTTTATTTTTTGGTTGGTTTAAAAATATAAAATCATTTTCTATCCAACTTGTATCTTCAACCATATCACGCCGCATTAGTCTGCTTGTAAATGCTTGCCTTAGTTTAATTAATTTTGTTAATTTTTCTTTTGGCATTTTTTTAAAAACAAACTCTTCACCATTTGCGTTTGTATTATAAACAAATTCATTACCTTCATCTTTAAATTTTTTTATTTCGTCTGGTGTGTAGAAAATTTGACGAGCTTGGTGTTTTAGTTTTACTTGAGTTGGCCCTGTTTCTTTGTTAAAACCATATGTTAAATTTTCAAAAGATTCTCCTGTATATTGTTTGTACCAAGGCCCTTTAAAATTTGATACAGGCTCTACGCTTTCCTCTGCACCTACAGGTTTAATTAATGGTTTATCATTAACGCTATTTAAATATGATTTATATTGTGTACTCCATATCTTAGCTCTGTTCTCACCAGCTTTTGGCCTAACAAATGCAGTACTTAAAGTATAACCAAATGCACCAGATATTAAACCATCAGCCATAGTGCTTAACGTTGCACTTAAAACTACAGACCCAGCACCATTTGTATCTAAACCTATTTCAGTTAATGCATCTGTTAAATTCATTGTGCCGCCAGTAACTAAACCATCTAATGCTGATATTTTAGTTATTTGCTTTCTAGTAAGTTGCTTGCCAGACATTAACGCATTTGCTCTTGCTATTTGTCTAAGCCCACCTTTGTTGCCAGCAGTATATAATGCTTTACCAATTAGCTTGCTAAATTGTACGCCAGCAACAGGTACAAAAAAAGATAATGCTATAGAAGGATCGCTAAACATTAGCGCACCACCAGATGATCTATTTAATATATCATTATTTATTCTTTGTTTTTTAATGTATTCTACAGCTTCAGCAAATCTTTCTGGACTACCAATTCCAAACATTTTTAAATGCTGTTCTTCATTTTTGCTTAAATCATTACTGTTAATATGGTTATCAACTCTTACTTGCGATTCTTCATCATACACTTCTGAATTTGTAAAAAACTTATTTTGCTCAATAATCGGGCTAAATACTTTACTCCAATTAGCACTAAAGGTTTCACCAAATGATGGGCCTTCTCTGTCTTTTGGTAGTGCTGGTGGGCCTTTTACGAATGGGGCTGATGGGGTAATTTTAATATCAGCCATTATTTTTGTCCTCTTTCTTCAACGCCTTTTAAATACTCTAAGGCGTCATCTCTTATATTAGCATTACTTAACTGTTCTCTAAATTCATTAGTTGATTGAGCGCGCCATCTTAATCTTTGCATAGCGTATGTTATTTTAACTTCTTGTTCATTACCATATGCAGTTACTAGTTTATTAAAATCTGGGTCTTTTTTAAATTCACTATAAGTCATATGTTCAAGTGTTGCTTGGTAATTAATGTAACCTTCAGCTCTAATTTTTGGTTGTGTGCTTTTTAGTTTTGCAATAAATTCTTTATGAGCAACACTTCTAAATTCATTTGTATAATCACCAGTACGTTCTAAAGTCCAAGGTTTACCATTAACTATAAAATCTTGATAAGTTTCATTTACATCTTTATATCGTGCAGTGTATTTTGGCACACCATTAGCAAAAGACATTAAATCTGGCTTCCAAAATACATCAGTACTTAAAGTTTTATGCCCTTCTCTTGATAGCTCAATGTCTCCTAATTCAGCTCTTGCTTGATATTGGCCTTTAAATTCTTGTATTAAAGAACTTAAAAGTGGACGCATGTTTTGTAATGTAAGATCTTTAGCTAATTCCCTAGCTTGTGCAAATTTACCACCACCTGTTAATAACGGACTATATGTATCATCTTGGGCAAGCGCTCTTGTTAAAGCCATTCTGTTTGCAGTAAAATCTGTAGGGCGTATAAATGACATTACAGCATAAGCTGTTGCGCTGTCTATATGTGGTCCAAGTACATTTGTATCTCTACCCATATTGTTTGTTTTAATATAGTTATCAATAATAGTATCAACTGCTTCACTTGTAATTTGTAAGCCTCTTGCTTTTTTCATTTTAATTGCAATGCTTAATTCATTTCTAAAGCTTGGAGATACGTTTCTATCGTCAAATATGCTTTTTATATTTTTTAATGTGCCACCTGTAGATGCATTATAATCTGCTAAAACATCTTGATCTAAATTTCCATCATATTGTCTTAACTCTGATATAACTAAGAATGGTGTAGTGTACTCAGCCCTTGCTGTAACAACTGCTGCATTAAAATGAGCGTATGTTTCTGGTTTCATATTTGCTTTAAGCATGTCAATATTATATAACATACCTTCTGAATCTACCTCCACGTTAGTCATTTCTTCAAATAAATTACCAGCCTTTTCAACTGTAGTCTCATCCATAGAAGTAACCGCAGAATTAAAAAAGCTTTTAAAAGCTGGAAACATAATTCCTTTTTTAAGTGCATCTGTCATTATTGGATAATCATCAATATTATCTACAGTTAAAAATATTGTGTCTCCCATAATTTCATTTTGGTAGTATTCTAACTCTTGTATGCCTACGTTGTTACCTTTGCTTAGAGATTCAAAAATTCCTTTAATTTTTAATTGATGTCCAAGGGTTTCATTATCATCAGCGATAGCATCTAACCTATAAGATACCGCTGAATTAATAGATGTTGGTATAATATCATGTGCTTGCTTGTATAGTTCGTATGCTTTTTTTTCTCTATCAGTAAGATTGCTAGCAAACTCTTTATTGCCTAAAGCATTTTTTACATTTTGTAATTCTTCATAACGTAATGATATACCTTTAGCTTGGATTGACATAACGTTAGCAAATTTTTCTTTTGCATTATTTATATATTTATCAGCATTTACTAAATTTTTACGATTAAGTATTTCATTTTCTATTTTTTTATAATCTTTAACTGTGTTTATATTTCTTGTTTTATCTTGCATAGATATTATAAAATTGTTTTCTGCAGTTGCTTCTATTGATTTCATACTTGGTAGTCTTGCTGACAAAGATTCTGCATATTTTATTCTATCTTTTGTTGGCATATCTATTATAAACTGCACAAGATCTTCTGCACTTTTTACATTATCGCCATCTGCATTACGCGCTATTTTTAATGCTTCTTTTAATGTTTCTCTATTTGGCTCAGGACTTCTTAATTGATCTATAAGTACATTTGTTGCATCTGCACTTTTTGCGCTAAGATGTAATGATTTATTTAATTGTTCTTCTCTAAGTAATCTATTAACTTCAGGTCTAATATTTGGATCTGTTTCTTCAGTAAGTTGATTAATATTATCATGCGACATATTAGAATTTACTTTACTTAATAACCTAGATGCTTCTATTTCTATATTAGATGTACTTAAATCTTCTGCTGTTTTATCTATTGACCTTAATCCATTAATTATAGTTTCAACACTACTATCAATTCTTGCATCTATAACGTACATTTTTAATTTTTCATCTTGTATTGTAGATGGATTGTGTATTTGCGAAATAAATTTAAGTTTTTGATTTGTTGTCATACCAGTATACAAATCAGTTAAAAGTGTTTTATTAACTAATGACTGCAATCCAATCAATTCAGAGCGTTTTGATTCAAACTGTGCTATTGTATAGTAGTTATTATTAAGTAAATTTTCTGCACTATCGTATTCTTTTTGTATACTTGCAAGCAGACTAGCTGTACTGCTTTTTCCTATATTACGTTTAATAGTATAAGTAGCATCTAAGCCTCTTAAATGGTCATTTGTATTTGCTTCTAATATGCTAGCTTCTAACTCTTTAGACTTCATTGCTAAATAAGTGCTATCTACATATGATTGCCCAGCTTCTTGTATGTAACGACTAAAATAAGTGTCATCGCCACCCGCATTAATCATATTACCAACGTGACCGCTTATTGCATTTTTATATTCGTCAGAATTTCCTGCGTTCTGTGCGTAGTAAGCGCCTTGTGTTTTTAATTCATTATCAACTGACTGCTCAAAACGCCTAGTTATTATATCTTGGTAAGCTGATGCTGCTATTGATCCATAATTTGATGGTGCTTTAAAGGCTACAGGCTGATTAGTTTCTGGGTCTATGGCTATTATATCCCCGCTTTCAACTGCCATACCCTTCATTTTACCAGCTTGTTCAGCTTCTGTAGCTGCTTTTTGTAGCGCTGTACTTCTAAAGTTATCTGCTTGTGCGGCTACTTGTTCCCAAACTTCAGCTTCGCCTGTGTTTATCCTGCGCACGCCAACTGGCTTATTAAAGACTTGCGTTTGTTGTCTGATTACAGCCATGTTATTTCCTTATAATGTTGCTACTTTTGCGTTATCCGACAAGCCTTGAGCAAAATCTCCACCAGCCTTTAGCAGAGAAGCACGTCTAGCATTTTTACCCGCAACGCGATAAGCTGCAGCTTCTCTTGTTCTGGCAGAAGCTTCAGCTTGTCTATTTTCTGCTATTCTACTAAGATCTTGTGCTGCAATTTCTTTTTGTTTTTCAAAGAAAGCCTCAACTGATCTATCTGATCCTATGTCACGCCCGCTAGCTGAAAACATTGCTACATTTGTTTGTGTTGCTATGTCATATTCATATCTGCGTGCCGCTGCTTGTTGCATTGCAAGCACTTCACCTTCTGCGCGTTCAGTCTCAGTATTAAAAGCATCCATTTGAGCTTGATCATTGCGCGCAGCACCAGCCATTATAGTACCAAATCCAGATATAAACAGGGGTATTAAAGGATTCATAAAATTAACTCCGAAATTAAACCATTAACTTGCAATGGCATTGGATCATCTTGCTCAATAGTAACTTGAGGGTTTCTGCTATATCCTAAAAGTCTAATCTCCTTATTGCCAGTAAACCCAGCAATATTAGATACAGATCTATTATTTACTTTTAAAGATTCAGATTCTTTTACATTTAAAACAACTGTGCTTACACCCCTAATGTCACCTGTTGCTGGGCCATTGCCAGCTATAGTGTCTATTGGGTTGGTAATAATTTTAGCTGTATATTTTTTACCCACATAGAAATGAGTATAGGTATTATGTGATGTCATATCAATATTACCAGAATTTACAGTAAACTCACCTAAATAAGTTTTGCCTGTGCTTTTGTATCCGATAACATCTACAGTGCCGCTTGAGTAAAGATCACTCACACTTACAGTACCGTTTCCATAAGCAACATATAGATAGTTATCTAAACCAATGTCATCTAAAAATTCAGATAGTACATAGTTATTATTAACGTCTAAAGCATAAACAAATAACCTGTCACCAACAGAGACTACGTTTTTAAATGATCCTTGGGCTGTCAACTTAGTCCATGCTGCACGCTTTTCAGATCTGTTAGAGCTAAATAAAGCTATATCTCCATTGCCCATAGTAATTGCTGAATAGGATTCTTGAGTATTAAAACCAGAATGAACAACAGCCATATCAACAGGATCGTTTATAACGTGTGCGGCTACAGTAGAAACTGCTGTAGCAATGTAAGCATCTTCTACATCAGAATATATGTACTCTCTAATAGTACGTCCACCAGTTTCAACAAAAAGCGTAGCCCCATCAATAGATTCTGGCTTTACAAACTCTGCTCCAAATGGTGTTTGCTTTCTTATCTGTGCGTTAGTTGGTGTAATAGCTTGATTTAAATATGTTGGTATATACAATTCATCAGATAAAGTAAATATTTGTAAATCACGATTAGATTTTAAATATCTAATTTCATTAACATCACCAGTAGCCGCTACTAAATTTATTGAGTCAGTGTCATTAGCATCACCAACATCAAAATTAAAATAACTACCAATCTTAGACATCCAAATAGTATCTGGTTCTGCTATAGTCCCAGCAAAACATAAACGATTTTCATGAAATGTAACTGCAGCAGGGTATCCACGCACTGCAGAAAACGCTTGCTCGTCCCAATTTTTTGTAGGTGCATGTGTAGTTATAGTAACATATCCACCACCATCTTCTGATTCATCTGCGTTAGTGCTTCCATCTGCTTGCACAACGTATGTATTATCGTCTATTACTTCAGTAATACCTTCACCACCATTTAAATTACTTGAACTTATATTAGCAAACCCAGATGCATCACTAATTACTATATAATCCCCAACGCTTAACCCATGATTAATGTGAGTAATTTCAATGTATCTTGTATCTTTTCTTGATCTCATTGGGTTTAAAACAGATAATCTTACTTCAAGAGTACCAATAATATTACCTATAGCTGTTGTACTATTAGTTACAGACGTTATTAAAATTTCATTTCCAGCATATCTTATAGTTACACCTACATGTGCGCCTGTAGTATCAAAGTATGGCGCGTTTGTAATTAATGTTTTGCCAGTGCCACTTGTGGCGTTTACATCAAGCGTAACATTTACAGAATGATACCTACTGTATGGTTGGCGAGTATGATGACCACTAAAGTCTGTGTCAAAACTATATGTACTTAATTCAAATGCTGTAAGAGAAGTCCGCGTAAGAATCCGTGGAGCAAATAAAGGATGACATATAAACATAACATCACCAAATTGAGCGGTGTTATATTGATGCAAATAATCTTCATCAAATGGTAAAGCAGCGCTGGATGTATCTGCAGTAATAGTTGTTACTAAAGTAACAGTTGTTGTATTAACAAGCCTCCAACAATGTATATAACCTTCTCCAATTCCAATTATATATTCTTCATTATCATCAAATATAAAAGGAACTAAATGTAATTTTTTATTTGTTTGTGTATTTTTATTGTAAAATTTTGTGCCATGTCGTTTTTTTACAGCACCCTCTGGCAATACAATCATGTTCTCTAAGCTTTGTGCAGACGCAGCATAGATAGGACTATCAGTCCTCATTATAGTATTGTCACTTATTTCGCCGTACTGAAAACTATTCTGTGGAATTCTTACTTTTTGCATTAGCTACGCCTTTGCGCTATAAACCTTGAGGTTTGCAACTTACGTGTAGTTTGTTGCTGGGAGTCTAGCCTTCTGGCTTTTATCATTTGCCGCTCAGCCTGTTGATCCATTAAGCTTGCTAACGATGCATCCCTTGCAATAGATACAGACAGCATTGAAGCTACTTGAAACTCTACAGCTAATGTAAAATAAGAAGGCCAGTCAGCCTCATCAGCTCTAATTATATAATCTGCAACAACAACATCATTTGATGTCATATTGCAGTAAACTTTATCGCCATATGTATCATATAATACTGGATAATCATTTACTGTAACTGCACTAAGCATAAGTAAATTTGATGGCATTTGATACGAAGAGTCATATCTACTTGTAGGTGCGTCACTTAATTTAGTTAAAACAGCTTGCGTTGTAGCAAACCTCCAGCGTGTGCTGGTTAAAGAAGCTCTTGCTATATCTTCATACATTGCGTCAACCACATCAGCTTCAGCCGTACCTTGATCAAAAGCTGTAATAGGGGAGCCTCCCATTAAAATAGAAGCGCGTGAACATACTTTTATTGCTGTATTTGCTGGCATTTAATTACCCTATATATAGAAGTGAAAGGGGGCCGAAGCCCCCTAACTTATTAATCTGAGTCAGTTTCTACAATGGCAGTACCATTAGAAATGTCTACAGTGCCACTTGCATTTGTAAGTACACTTGCAAGATTTGTTGTTGGCGTGTTTGAATCTACAATAAGAACAACATCACGAATATTCATCATGTTACTTGCTGCGTTAAAGTAACCAGCAGTGTTTACTGTAGCAATCGAGTCAGCTGATGTATAGTGCCATAAAGAAACACCAGATGCACCAGACAAACGAGTTAAGTTAGCTGCATTAAAAGCCATGTTTTATTCTCCTTAGTTATTGTCTAGGACTTCATATACACCATTAGCATCAATTACGATTGATCCCATTGACATCATTGAAGTCGCTAAGTGAGATACCTTTTCAGGTACATAATTTACTTCAGTGCTAACATCAGAGTTAATTCCGATACCAACTGCTGATGTGTGGTAAGCAAAGTTTTTACCACCAGCTACGGCAGACGTTGAGAAGATCTTAAATCCTAAGAACTCTTTCATTGTCATGCCACCAGCAAACGGAAGGTTTTGAGGCCCAACGTAGTCTGATGAAGCAAATTCATTAATTGCAAACAAATCAGTATAGCCAGCAGGTGACATAGCAAGATAACGCTGTCCGTCTTCTGGAACATCTGCAGTACCCATTGTTTCAAATAATGAAAGCAAGTCAGCTTTTTCAAGAGCAGAACTTGCGTCATGTATTTGCGTGCTACTTGCACCAGCATCTAATGCCGCTGTAATTAACTCATCTGTTTTACGGCCTAGTGCGGCAGCAGCAGATTGAGCTACAACTTGACGCTCATTAATGTTTGTTTTTAATTCATCTAACTTGTCGATGTATTCCGCAGCATAGTAGTCAGCCATTGTGACTTCTACATTAGTGTGCGCTAGTTCCATCGGCGTAACATTACCGTTACGTGATTTAGTTGACGCAGTACCAGTACCGATTTTTTGGAATCTTGCTACTGATGCAGATACGTTTGTTGAACGAATTGTGTTTCGAAGCTTAGAACCCATACGCTGATAAGCCATATGGACTTCTGTTTCGAACTGCTTAATAAAAGCTTGGTCGATAGTATTAGCCATTTTCTTTTCCTAAATATAAAGTTTCGGTTACTCGGGTATCCGTTCCTTCACATCGACAAGGGTATCCAAATGGGCCTTTCAGTGCATCACGGGCCGTGATGTTTCACTATAAGCACTTTTTTGTGGGGTAATGCAACGCACAAAATCAACATAATGATTAGAATTAAACTGAGTTATACCCACCGCTTCAAATCCTAACCATGAAGCCCAATCCAACATAAACTGGTGTTCACCCAATATACGCATAGACATTTCGCTTTGTGATCTATCAAAAAAATTAACTAACATGCGTGATCCACGCGCCATAGAAGTAAAGTTTTCTTTAATATTCTTAGAAAACATAGCAAAAAACTGTGGCGTTTCTACTCCAGATTCGTACCAAAGCCCAGATATAGCAGTAAATACTTCTCCATCCTTGCGTACTAAGTAGCAATCAGCATGATGCATCATCTCTTCTATGCACTCTTTAACATTATTGTAGCCAAGGAGATTTATCTCCCTGACATTTTCTGGACTCAAGTTTTTAATTACTTCTTCAACATGGTCTTTTGTAAAGGGCGTAAGGTAAAAGTTACCACGCTTTATTATCTTAGCTTCCATAAAGTTTCTTAAAGCCAGCCTCTACTTGCCGAACAAATGCAGGGTCATTCTTGCTCCAATAGCGAGGATCTTGCATCATTTCCTTTAAACTATCTTCAGATAAACCAGCCGCTGGATTAGCTTCTCCAGTAAATGTGCCATCTTTCATAGCTTCTTGGATTGCTTCCATAGCTATAATACCTTCGTGCGTTTCAAATAAACGCTCTATAGCTGGCATAGTTTCGCTGGGGAAGAACTTAGTAGCAAACATTGAAGCTGACTCAATGCGTTGATCTGCGTTCTCCCCCAACTTTGCAGCTTCAGCATCAAGGTCGGGAGCAGAACCCTCAATGGTCTGAAGGTACATCTCAATACCTTTTTCAAATTTGTCTTGACCAAATCCATTTTCAAAGGATTGCTCTGACCACCACTTGAGTAACTCATTATCAACAGCGGCTTCATCATCTACAAAATCTGGCAATGCATATTCGCCAGAAGTTGCAGGGCGATCAGCATTTTTAGTTGAATCAAACTCTTCTTTAAACTGTGCGCGCAGATCTTCTTCTTTAGTACCTAGTTTAGATTCTAGCTCTTTATACGCTTTAGCCAAATCTTCACCACTCTTGTATTTTTCTGGTAGCCACTCTGGTCTTTCTGGTGCTGAATCTTCAGCAACTACAAAGTCACGCTCTGCTGTTTCGCCATGTGTAGATTGTTCTGATTCTGCTAAAATCTCATTCATTTGTTTTTACTCCTGTGTGCATGTGATACTCGACGCTCTAGTAAGCCAACGATATAGCGCTGACCTTCATGGTGTCGTAATTCTTCTGTGGTCACATTAGGCCCATGTACCATTTCTATAGTAACGGAGCGCAAATACTTTAAGACAGCCTCACCAGCAGGGGTGCTAAATGTTTCAGCAATATTTTGGCTTATCTGAAGATCTTGACTTGTAGCTCTCTGATAACCATCGACTCCAATATTAACCTTGTTGCTCAACCATTTCACCCTGTTGTTGTTGCGCTTGTTGTTGCGCTTGTTGTTGCGCCATTTGTTGCGCTAATGCAGCTATTTGTTTACGCTGTTCTTCATCTCGAATCAAGCTTTCAGGAACGCCAAACTTTTTAGCTAGATGTATGGCTGTTTTCTCACCATCAATAAGTAACTGCAACATCTCTGGCCCAAACGTAGAACCAACCATCTCAAGGAAGCGACCAACACTAGAAATATCTTGGTTAGATTGCGCTTGAGCTAGCGGAGAAACGGAACGTATCTTAACTTCACGCCCATTCACAGTAGGTACATCAATACGTCCTTGCTTCTTGAGGATGTAAATAACGCGCTGTAGCACTGGTTGGACTAATTCAGCTTGTAACCTACCGAAAGCAGCCCCCATGCGCCTAGAAAGATCTGCCATGCGCTCTGCTACTTCCGTTGCTGACGCTGGTGTTTTGTCTGGGTTGCCAAGCATGTCGTTATATAGCGCACGTTTTATGTTTTGGCGCATATCACCAAGCACTAACTGTGCTACATCAAAGTTTCCTGCTGCACGAATAGGCTGCAATCCGCTTGATCCCATAGCTTTCGGGATGATAGATCCTGGGACTAACTGTATTGTGTCTGGATTAATAACGCCGTCATCTTCCATTTGGTATATGCCAGAGATAGACATCTGCGCGTTCTCAAGTATCATTTCAATGGTAAGGTTTGTAGTTTTTATAGCAGACAAAGCGTTAATTAGCGGGCCGCGACCATAAACTTCGCCAGCACACTTAGACCAACGGAAACATATGAACGGATTTGACCCATTACCTTTCATTTGCTTGTAGTTTAGTACAGTATTTGTAGTCATACAGAACGCATAGCTTAGATAAGCTTCTTCATTCTTTACAGAATAGTCTCTGCATACGACTTCAAGCACAGTTGTTGTCTTATCCGAACCCATATAGTTCATAACTTTAGGATCTAGCGTACCATTTGGGTACATTAATGATAGGTGATCGTACTTTACACCCTTCCTTTCACGGAAAACGTGGTCAATTCTATCATCAGGCCCAGTATCTAGGACTACATGAGGCAACGGAATGGCAGAGAAGTTGACAGGATTGAGGGCATCGCCTTCTTCTACGCACAAAACACCAGTACCAACGGCTAAATCCATAAAAGATTCGTGTACTTCTTGGCTAAAATTAGAGTTTTGTAGTATCTCAAAGACGTATTCTGTTACTTCATCAAGCTCGTTATCAACCGATTCACGCTGATTTGGAGGAACCTCACTACCAGCCATGAGGTCAGCCCACCTAGCAAAATTAGGAACAAGCCCAGATTGGAGGCGACTAGCAAACTCTTGAACACCAACCACCGCAGTCTCATCAAATATGCGGTCATCGCGTCTTTGCCCAGCAGTCTCAGCATAAAAACTTTCACGTTGAGGCAACGCAAATTCGTAGCACTCCTCAAATAACGGAACCCAGTTCTCGCGAAAGGACTTGGCTTTCTCATACTTTTGTATGTACTGCTTGGCTGTTTTGTCCATTAGCTATATCGCCCCAAAAACCCACCACCTGATGCTTGAAAGAGTGATCGACGACCAGAGCCACCCTTCATTCCTCTTTCTTCTGTACCAGATTCTACTGCTTCACCAATATCTTCACGTTTTCTTTCAGCTTTTGCTTCTATTTCTTTGCGCTTTCTATCTTCTGCTGCAATTCTAGCTTCTGCTGCTGATCGCGCTGCTGCTCTTTTCTCGCTACTGCTTGGGCCTAAACACATATAAATCTCCTTAGTTGTTTTACATTGGTTGGCACAGAAAGAAAAAGTTTTCAATGCACAATTTAGAGTCTTGACCACAACCCTTGTCTGCGTTGAGCCTTCTTTCTGTTATCAAATACATTAAATGAAGACTTTGCTACTGTTGGATTGGCTGGTTTCTGGTTGTTTATTAAGGCTCTGCCTTCTCCAGCACCTAACATCTGGTACTGTAATGCATCATGTACGTGTGAAAACATATTTTTATCAGGCTTATCGGCGTATCTTTCGCCCGAAACCTCCATACGTCTGTACTGATACCCACCTTCAAAGCCTTTTATTAGCTGCTGACAGCGCGGATCTATAAGAAATGCTGGCTTTCCGTCTGCCATTTTGTGTAACTGAGATGCAACACTCTCTAATCTTAGGTCAACAGAGTTAGAAGGGGCAGGGAAAGCACGCAATCCAGCACCACGTAGTATGTGAAACGGCGTTGATTCATCAGTTTGTGCGCGGAAATCACCAGCAGGGTCGCCATATATAAATACTTCAGAGCATGTAGAGAACCTAGTTGCTATCTCTTGGCGTAATACCTCTGCAAATCTAACGATACCCATGTCAAATGCAACGATCTCTTGCTGTATTAACCACCTTCCGCGTACCTTTTGCCCCATTGTAGCGGCAGGAGTAAGGCCAAAATCTATACCAATGTATAGGGGAGAGCCAGCAGCGATGGGTATTTCTTCTTTTGCTACATGCACATCACTAGCAAACATCTGATAGATAGGTTTACCCTCTTGGATTGAACCTAATTTGTTCATAACATACACGTCAATCCAGCTTTTTGTCTTACCTCGTATCAAATTTGGGTAGTAATCCTCACGCATATACTCTTTATTCTCTGCAACATCGTTAGGCACATAGTCATCTATCTCACCACTCTCGTCATGCTTCTCTATCATGCCACTAGGTTGGGTATAAAACGACCAGTTGTCAGGTTTTACTAACATCTTAGCCTGTTCACGAGGTATGTGGTCGGGTACTGGCACTTCGCCAGACATAATAGGCCACCAATGATCCTCTTCTGGTGCGTTAGTATCGCAGATAACGCCTGTCCAAGTAGCGCCACCATCACGCATAGAGGGGAAACGACCTACACGCATGGTACATGCATCAATAATTGACTTAGGAATCTCTCTAGCTTCGTTAACCCATATGCCTGTCAGCTCTAAAGACAGCAATTTCTTAACATCTTCTGGCCTATCAAGTGCTAAGAAGAGGACTTCAAGCTCAAGATCGCCTTTTTTTATCATATGTGTATAGGGAACTGACCAAGTAAACCTACCCCATGTCTCCTCTGGGAACCAATCGAGCCAAGTTTTTATGGTTGTAGTCTTTAACTGTGGGTTTGTATTACGGATAATTGCCCATCTGCTGCGGCGTATGCCTTGCTTATTAGGCTCTTGCGCTAGTGCGCGTCTAAAAATTTCTACACAACAGGACACTGACTTGCCAGAACCAACAGGCCCACGAATACCACGAAAGAACGTGTCGTCTTTCATAAACGCTTTAACAACTTCGCCATCTGGCCTGTATTTAAAATCTATCATCTGTCGTCAATAAGCTCTTTTTTGTTGCGCCACCTTTTTTGCTTCTAGTTTTAGCTGCGTTAACGGCATCATTTATTGTTTCATATCTGGGAAACTTTTTACCAGTTCTATCTTCATATGACTTAGCTTCATCCCAAGCCTTATCACCTTTAAGAAACTTTGGCTTTCCATTTTTAGAGTCAAACCATATTTGAGGAATATTCCAAGCTTTACCCTCTGGAGATTCCTCACTGGCTAAATATTCAGTAGCACTTTTACCCCCAACAGTTTTAATTGGTTTATGCTTTTTTGGATCAAATGGAATTAAATCAGCCATTGTTTTAAACTTTCACTTATCTAATATCTTATTATCTATGCCAACTTTAATCATTCTTCCTGCAATTTCTGGGCCAATAGCTTCAATCATCTTATCAGCTTCGTAATCAGTTTGAAAATCTTTAGGATGGTGCTTCATATGTACTATTCGCACGATTCTACGCAACGCATCGCGCTCTGGCTGTGTCAATGCATTAAGAAAACTCAATGTTAGTCTACCTTTTTGTATGGAGTAGGACGTTTTTTGCGGGGTTTCTTTGGTACTGGTGCATCTGCTACCCACAGCAGAGGCTTAGAATCGCGAGTACGCGTCTTTCCAGAGTAAGTATTGCCCATTAATTCGTGTGTGCCACCTGTATATGCGTCACCATTCTTAAATATCCAAGCCATTATTTATCCTTTTTTAATAAAGTTTTCTTCTTAGGGAAGCCAGCTTTCATATTTTTATAAGCCTTGTCGCTAATAGTAGAATCCTTCTTAGATCTACTTGTTCCCTTTTTCTTACGTGCGTTCATGTTCGCATATAATCCATTAGCCATTACCTCATCCTTTTGCGCTCACTGCGCCTTGATTTTTTAATTGTTTGCGGAGATGCATTTGTTCTTGTGTCCCACCGTCTTGACCCTTCTTTAACAGCCCTGCCCCT
>Ga0307488_10000787_pt1 | contig 26400 bp, 46 predicted proteins | sample SB02metaG_FD_202248 | JGI IMG/M metagenome (GOLD analysis project Ga0307488, IMG submission 202248) | Sea-ice brine microbial communities from Beaufort Sea near Barrow, Alaska, United States - SB 0.2 | ecosystem: Environmental > Aquatic > Marine > Coastal | place: USA: Alaska | collected... | reverse complement strand
AGAAGGGGTGTGTGAGGGGGGTATGAGGGGGTATGAGGGGCGTATGAGGGGTGTATGAGGGTTTCATGGGAAGATTATGACGGGTATATGAAGGGTGTATGAGGTGAGTATGAGGGGTGTATCAGGGGTGTATCAGGGGTGTATGATGAGTGTTTGAGGGGTGTATGAAGGGTGTATGAAGGGTAAAAGTAGGGGTGCGCTGTGGGTGTATGAGCCCCTCCCCCTGCATGGGGCCCTGCCCAGCAGCCCCCCCGCCGCGCTGAAGGCCCCCGCCGCCGCCGCGGGGGCGGACGGGTCCAGCGTGGCGCGGCACCGGTCGCTGTCGTCGATGATGGCGTGGATGTGCCGCTGCGTGGGGTCCTTCACGTCCGACACCGCGGCGCCCTTCACGGCGAACATCACGGTGTCGGAGAGGCCGCGTGTGGCGTCGTACGTCCCCTCGCACCAGGGGCTTACAATCTTCCACTTTTCAGCTCAACCTAAGCCGTTTGGTCGCGCACCCCCGTGTCCTCCTGTCGAATAGACTGAGGGGAAATCATGCACCCAACATATGCCACAAATTGTGCGTACGTTAAGCCGAAAGGTGGACAAGTGTAAGCCTCTGCCTCGCACCCAGCCCCTCTGCTGCCCTCGCCTCCCTCCTCGTCCGCCACGGGCACCGCCACGTCCGGCCAGCAATCGTGCACGCGGCCATCGAAGCCGTGGGTGTCCATGCAGTAGGGCTTCAGCTCCGCCACCTTTCACCAGGGTCCGGCCACTCGTTCCCTCACTGTCTGCTTATAGTGTACCGGTGTACCCGTGCATCCAAAAGCTTTGACCACATAACATCGTTTAGACAAGGGAGTCAAGTGCCAGTGCCGGAGGTGAAGTTACAGTTCTTCGTGAGTGGACAGGCCGTGCCATGGAGACCACCTCGGCGGCGTAGGCGGTGCGGCAGTTGATCCACGGCATCTTGCCAGGCGCCAGCGGCTGCCACGGCATGTCTTCGCGGCTCAGCTTCAGGCACGAGTCGGGATTGAGCGCGTTGAGGCACCCCGACTCGTACAGCTGGCACGAGCTGGGCGGCTTCCACTCCAGTGTCACGGTGGACCCCGGGTCCTCGTCCGCGGTCACGCCGTACAGGAAGATCTGGTATTGCGCCTCGCCGGGCAGGCGGACGTCGAAGGTGCACGAGTCGGCGGGCTCGCCCTTGGCCGGCACGCACCCCTTGAGGTTGCACCCCGTGCCGGCGGCGCCGCAGAAGTCGCGCTCGTTGCTCTTCTGCACCACGGAGAGCACCCCGCCCTTGTCCCAGAACTGGCGCCCGCGCACGCGGAACATGAAGTAGTTGGCGCCATCGGAGCCCATGTAGTCCGGCAGGCTCATGGTGGCCATCAGGCGGTGGACGCGGCGCGTGCTGCCGCCCCTGCGGGTCTCCACGCCCCACACCGCGGGCGCCGAGGTGTTGAGGTACCGCGACTGGTACGCGCTCGGGGAGCTCTGGAACGTGACGCGCATCTGGTACCCGTCGGTCTGCGACACCGCCGGCGTGGTGTACGAAAACCGCCGCGACTCCAGCTGTACGAATCCGAAGTGAGATTCCAGCAGGAAGTCCTCTACGTCCAGGGGCAGCTGTGACTTCATGCACGTGCCGATGATGGTCAGGCGCTTGGTGTGGCCCGGGCAGGGGTCGACGGGGAACAGGGCCGCGATGTCCTCCGCGGTGAAGACGCAGTTCTGGCGGCCCAGGCAGCGGCGCTTGACGGCGCGGATGGCGCGCGAACGGCTGTTGCGGCACATGTGGCCCGTGGGGATGGTGCGGTCGTCGGCGGTGAGGTTGCAGGACGCCGCCGTGGGGTCGAAGAAGAAGTCGGGCTGCTGCAGCGCCGCGCCGTACACCGCGTCGTTGATGTCCGCAATGATAGCGTCGCCGTAGCACTCCAGGCGCGTGGGCCCGTCCGCGCGGCGGTCGCTCTTCATGCATGTGGGGCACCCCAGCGGGGGCGCGCACTTCAGGCCGTACGACTCGATCATCGCAGAGGTCATGTGCTCAAGGAAGTCAGCCTTGGACGAGCAGATGACGGCGACGGACAGCGCGTGCCCCTCGTGCCGCGCGCCGTGCGCCTGCCCCATGAGTTGGCGGATGGGCATGAGGTTGCACTCCCGCAGCCCCACGCAGCGCTCGCGCACGACGCGCAGGGTGTTCTTCATGGGGACCTTGCGCACGCCCTTGAAGTTGAAAGCCACCGCGTTCTGCTCCTCCACTGTGGTGAAGTTGGTGAGGTTGGAGAGGCCGAACTCGGGGTGGGCGCACATGCCCGCCTTGTCCGTCAGCACCCAGTCGCCCTCGTAGTAGGGTCATTCAGATCAAGCACTCGAACCAAGATCGGAGCTTGATTCATGACTTACCTGTAGGGTGAATGCGCGTACAGGCGCGCGGACTCGGATGGTCGATTCAATGTCGCGCTGAGTGGCTGTGTTGGATGAACCCCGTGCCTGGTCGGCGGCGACGCCCCACAGCGCGAAGTTGACCTGCGTGATGACACTGTCCTGCGTGCCGCACTTGAGCATCATCGTGCCCGTGTTTTCCACCTGGCGCGCACACGTCATGCACTCGCGCTCGCCGCACACCGTGGCCCACCTTGCCGCCTTAGCCTTGCGCAGGTTTGCTAGCGTCAAGCCCGTGTTGAACTTTGCCAGTGCCAGCGCCTCGGCCGCGGCGCGCTCCTTCAGCGCCTTGGCCTTCTTCTTCGCGGCGCCCTTTTTGTTGTCGCCCTCCAGGCCCGTGAGGGACAAGATCACCGTGTCGGCGATCTTGAAGAAGAACGGGTCGATGAAGATGTGGCACTCCAATCCCATGGGAGGGCCTGCCAGGTGCCACTCGCCACGTCATATGACGCCACTAAATGCATGAAACGAGGGTTCCACACGCGTGTGGATGACGTGACGGGTCCGCTGTCCATCTGGGCGGCCCTGCCCGGGGGGGAAGATGGTGACGTGCAGGTACACTCGGCGCACCAGGATGATCTTGAAGAAGTTGAAGTCGATCATGTCGAGCAGCAGCCCGTGCTTTATCTCGGTGCCGCCGCGCGTGAACAGCGGATACGGCGACGGGTTGAGGCTCACGTCGAAGCGCTTCACGGTGATCATGTCGAGCACCCCGCGCGCGGCGATGAGCAGCTTGGCCATCGGCCGGGGGATGAACGGGAACATCATCAGGATGAGGCGCACGGGGTAGATGTTGCGCATCACCAGGAGCACGCCGATTTGGCCCTCCGCGATGTTGGCGATGATTGCAATCTTGAACACGGTCGGCTCCGGGCCGTACGGGTCCAAGTCCCCGTACTCGTCCTCGCCGCAGTAGATTTTCTCGAGGCCCGGGATGGAAGCGCTGGACTCGCCCAGCGGTGGCGGCACCGCCACGCGGCGGCCGTTGGCGTCGTCCTGCATGCCGTAGGGGATCACCTGGGAGGAATAGTCCCGGCTCTGCTGCCCAAGGGCCGCCCCCGCGGTGGCATCATCATCAGTTGAGTAAATTTGCGATGCGCATCCACAGAAGCCTGCCTCCACCTCGAAGTACGTCAGCATTGGAATCCCGCTCTGGAGGTTGATGCTGACGCCGATGCCCGCGCCGATGGGGAAGATGATTCCCATCTTGGGCAGAATCCCAAAAGGATTGTGCCAAATCTGAGACTGCGTCTTGAGCTTCGCAGCGAAGAAGGCTTTCAGGCTGAGCGATGTGATGGAGATCTCCAGCTCTAGCCCCAAGGTGGCCTGGCAGGAGGGCCATTGAGAAAAACGACTCGACGGACGTCAAATCAACGAGAAAAAACACAATCCGTGTAGTAAATGCTCATACGATGGTTTGGGATCGGTCGGCCACCACGAACCGAGTCTGCGTGTGTGAATGAGCATTCACCAAGGAGGTAATTGGTGCCCCGGTGTGGGTTGGAGTCACAAGTGTGAACACCCCCCCTGCCTGGATAATGATCCATTCTTGCTCGATCGGGATGTCCAGGTCCTTCTGCACTTTGATGTCCGCGGACGCCTCGATGGACAGAGAAAGTTCGAAGGGGAGAAGCGTGACGCAACCCTCCAGAACCACAGACGTGAACATCACCGTGTCGCTCAAAGGGATGCCGCCGTCCTCAGGGCGGAAGTCCATCCCGAGGCAAATCGTGGGTGACATGGAGAGTGGGATGCAGAAAACGGCTCGCTTCTTCTTCGCCGGTGTGTTCTTCTTCGCTACGGTGCCGCCCAGAGTGTTCTCCGATGGGTCCGAGTCTCCCGCTATCGTTTCCATCATCTGCCCCATCTTGCCCACAAACGAGTCCCCCGACCCGGGCGTGGTGAGGTCCGACTCGGTATAAATCTGCGGCCCCGGCCAGATGTCGTCGACGACGAAGGGCAGCCGATCCTGGAACTTGGTCCCTTCGAACTTCAGGCTCGAGTACTGCCGGACGTCCTTGATATTCTTGGACGCGATGACGAAGCCCAGGCGTCTGATGGGGTCGCCCAGGATCTGCTTTATGGTATCGGTGGCCTTCTGCGAGCTGTCTTTGTTGCTGGAGCGCTTGTTCTTTTCCATCTTAAAGCCCAGATACACAGCCCAGCCATTTCCCTTTCCGCTTTTCCTTTTCTTTGCGCGGCCCAAGCTGGCGCCGCCGCCGCCCCCCTTCTGGATGAAGAGTCCGATCTCGAGAGGCATACCCCAAAGAACGCACGCCTCGACCTTGATCGACATGGCCCACTCGCCGTTGCCCATGATGAACGTGATAGTGGTCTTGGGCAGCGTCAGGTCGGCCAGCTTTCCGCGGATCCATTCCCCCACGTCAAACATCCCGAGCTTGGCCACGTCGGTGTGGTTGCCGTGCAGCTCGCGGTGCCGGTCGATCTCCGCTCCCAGCGAGGCGCCGATCTGCGCCAGAGACATGTCGTCGGGGATGGCGGTCGGGAACAGCTTCACCAGCTCGCTGAAGAACTCGCCAAACGTGCACCTCTGTATGACGATGCCAATTTCGAATTGCGAAGTGGCGGCCCCAACCGCGGGCGTGAAGCTCTTGTAGCCCAGCGTGATGTTGAGCAGCTCGGTGAGGGCGCCGTTGACGAAGACTTCGAACTCTGTTTCCTTGCTGGCGGATACGTTCGCCAGCATGAAGAGTCCGTCGGACAATGCTTGCCGCGTCATAGGATGGCGTTTAAGTCAAGACACGAGGGTCGACGTCGGGGTGGACCACTCCCTTGCTCGCCACATCATGGGATGGGCTCTGAATAACAGAACGAGGGTGTACAAAGCGGCGGGTCACGTGGCAGGGCATCATCCCGAGCGCCGCACCGGGGTGGACTCGATCTCGATGTAGACGCCGGGAGGGAGGCTCATCTGGTTCCCGTCGATGACTTGAATCTTCTGCTGCTCGCCGTCCTCGTCAAGCAGCGAGATGTCCCACAAGCAGGGCCAGGCATGTGTCGCCCGCCATGTCATCGACACGCATTTTGGATCCTCGCTTCGTGAGTCAATTGTTCTTCAATGACACGGCGAGAAATATCTGCCATGGCTCAAATGTCGTCCCGTGCTTCGAGGTGTTTCTCCCGAGATGTGACCGGCCGTACCGCGAAGAACTTGTTGTGGCCGTTGCAGTTGGACTGGAAGTTGACCCTGCTCCTGATCATCTTGAGCACGTTCCCGCTTCCCTCGTTGTAGCGGCGCCAGTCGAATTTGAAGGCAATTCTTGAAGGCGGCTCATAATTTAAAAGGTTCAAGCGCTCAGTTCCAGGCGCTGTCAACTTGGATTTCATCAGTTCAACCAGCACCGCCTTACCTCGTACCCCACCGGGATGTTCTCCAGCTTCATCTTGCCAAACACCGACACGTCACCGAGCTCCGTGCACGGCACGGTAATGCCCCCGCCCGCCTTCATGTATAGCGACATCTGGTTGTCAAACGTCGCGCGGTACGTCATGTCGATTTGGACGAACAGCCGGAATTGCGGCATAAATGTGTCGAAGGCGATGGTCACCGCAACAACGACGCCGTCCAGTGGCATGGACGCGGTCAGATAGCCTCGGAAAATCGTCCGAGTCCCGGTCCCGGTCCCGGTGCCGGTGCCGGTGTCATCAGTGCGATTCGCGGTGAAGACCTGAAAGTGGCCGTGAATGCCGTCTATCAGGGCCTGGCCAACCGTTCCCTCGTCGGCTCAACTTCGGCACCTTTGAAGGATAAAACGCCTCAATCGTGCTCAAGTCTAGCTGAATGAAAGAAAGGGAACGACACTCGTAGTTCGGCAAGGGCCTACCGTCAATGATGTACTCGAGAAACGGCACTTGATCGACGTGGAACTCGATCTGCGCCACGGGGGTGAGCAGCGCGCACACCACGCCGTCCTCGGAGCACTCGGGTGAGTCCAGGTCCACGTGCTGCTGCCTCACCGTGCTGCAGTTCAACGGGTCGGCGCCCGGCGCGCCGCAGTCCGCCAGGCGCCCGCTCTCCCCGCCCGCGTCCATGCCCACCAGCACGTCAGTGGCGCCGGTGGCGTTGGTGTCGTTGGTCGCCACGCGCTTCTCCGCATCCGGATCCACGAACTCGACGTCGTCGTTCAGGTCGTTTTTGTCCGCCGTGCCGAGAATGCCCTGGAGCTGGTCGTTAATGTAGTCCTCGGGGACCCGCGCCACGAGCCCCGGGCAGAAGAGCATGGCGGTTCCATCGGCGCCCGGGATGTGGATGCCGCTGCTCTTGCCCCCCATGCCGCCCGTACCGCGCTGCTCCCTGCCCTTCTCCGCCTCGCGGCCAGAGCTCTCGTCGTACACTTTCATCTCCGCCACCACCGCAGGAGGGTCATTGAGAACAAGCACTCGACCGAGATCGGAACATGACTCGTACCTTCAGGGCCAATGCTAGTACATACGCGCGGAGGAGGAGGAATGAATTCAAGGTGGAATTGAGTGCTTGTTCTGAATACCCCCCTGCCACTACGGCGGTGCCGGCGAACACGGCGTCGGCGGCGCACGGCACCTGGATATCCAAGTCGCCGCTCACTGTCAGCTTCCGCGACTCTGATACATCTACGATGTCCAACCGGCCGGTGACGTTGAGCTGAATGCGCTCGTACAGCGTCTTGTTAGTCGCCGCGCCTCCGACTTGATACGCGCCCGAGGCCAGCAGGCTGCCGGTGCCGGTGAACCTGTCGCTCTCGCCGCCCAGGGTGACGTACCCGTTGAACGAGATGAAGTGCCCGTCGTTCGCGGGGATAGCGGGGTCCTTCCATTTGTACACTTCCAAGATGAAGTCCTTCAGCTTGAGCTTCAAGGGTGTGTCCAGCAGAGTCATCTCCGACACGGTGGCCTGGATCTCCCACTTGCGCCCGGCGTGCCCGCCCAGGCAGAAGTACTTCCCAGAGAATCCAAACGATGCCTTCTCGATCCAGGGCCTCGCAATCGTGAGCTCGGTTTGTGTGAATGTGTGTGGGTGCAATCGAATCATTAGCTAGCATATCTATGCCTCAGATCATAACTTGTGTAGCTCCACTGCCAGCCGTTCTGTCATTGGACCTCGCTCAAAACCAGAACCATTCAAGGCGGTACCGAAAAGCTGACATACGAAGAAAAGGGAACGAGTGGTACGGGGCACCACTCCATGTGGTATAAAGACGGTGCTCGGTACACCATGCGGTCGGTCTGGAGGGTCACACAATAGTTGTTTCCGTAGAGTATGTAGGCATGATTACAACAAGTAAGGAGTAGAACCTGCCTTGAACTCCGTGAGGGTGAGTTTCCCCGCCACCGCCGTCTTCAGCGTGATGCCGGGCGCAGGCATCGTGTCGTTGCAATCGCCGGAGCTGAACTGCCCATACAGGACCATGACTCCCCAGTCGAACTCCCACGTCTTGGACGCCGCGAGCGAGAATGAGCCGCCGTTGCGCGTGTCGAACTGGAAGCTGACGTCCACCCCCGCCACCTTGACGAGTAAGGAGCCCGCCAGCTGTGTGGTGTTGGTGGTTTCGTTCTTGTACCCGTCCAGCGTCAGCATCGCGCCAGCCTCCACCTCCTTGCCCTTGTACCAGGGACAACGCAGGTATTGCGGGCCCGCCACGTCATCGACCCGCATTCTCAACCCTCGTTTCCTGAACTGAATGGCATCCTGTGACGTGGCGAAATATAATTCGTCTGCCGGGCCCTGCCTTGTACGTAAACGTGGGCTCGTACTCCGACACGTGCGCCGCGCGCATCACGTTATCCTCCGCCAGTAAGAACAACATCTCCGTGCGGTTCAGCGATTTGCTGCCGTCGGTGTCGAACTTCTCAAACATGGGCGCCCACTCCTCGGTGTAGCGGCGCAAGTTGAATTTGAAAGCAAAACTTGAAGGCAGGTTATCAATCTTCAATTTCAAGCGCTTAGCTGCAGGCGCTTTCAACGTGGTTTTCATAGTGTCAACCTGCACCGCCCTACCTCGGACGTCCACTCGTGCTTCTTCTCCACGAAGCGGCGGTACTCGTCCCGCTCCACTGCCCCGCTCTCGTCCGTGTCCAGCTTGGCCACGGTGCAGCGGCGCAAGTTGAATTTGAAAGCCTAACTTGAAAGCAGCTCATCAACTTTTCGTTTCAAGCGCTTTGTTTTAGGCGGTTTCAACACAGGCTTGATAGGGTCGACCTGCACCGCCCTACCATGGCGTCGTCGCGCCGGTCCGCCGTCGGATACTTGTCCGCGAATTGTTTGAACTCCCCGCGGTCCAGCGCGCGGTTGTACCCAAGTCTAGTGCCAAGTTACGAATTGCTCGCCACGTCCTAGGATGTCGTTCAGCTCAATATACAAGGGTTTAATGTTGTAGTGAGGGACGTGGCGAGCAGTTTGAATCTCACCCCACAGCTTGTCGTAGCTGTGTCCGCTGGTGTCCATGTCGATGAACCGACGGCGCAGCGCCCTGAGCCCCTTGGAAGAAGGTCATTGAGAATATGCATTCGACCGACGGTGAATCTCCTCCCCTCCTCCACACGACTGTATGAGCATCCACCCTGAAGGTAGGTCATGGTCATGCCCCGATCAGGATTGGAGTGCCCATTATCATGCCCCCCCCTGCCTTGTCGCCCTTGAAGCCCTTCTGGTTCCACAGGTACTTGACCATCTCAGTGTAGTTGAGCTCCTTGATGTAGGGGCAAAGTTGAATTTTAAACAAAGCTTGAAAGAAACATTCGCTGTATCGTATAATAGTTCTGAAATCAGGCGGTTTAAACACGGGGTTCAACTTTGCAGCACCGCACCTTGTTGCCGTCCTCATCGATCCAGCGGAACACCTCGGAGGTGTCGTCCTTGGTATAGCGGCGCAGGTTGAAATTGAAGCCAAAGTTTGAAGGCGATTCATCATATTATGGTTTCAAGCACTTAATTCCAGGCGCTTTCAACATAGGTTTCATCGGTTCAACCTGCACCGCCCTACCTTGGCGTCCATGAGCGCCACCACCCGGCGGCTCACCTCCGAGGCGTCCAGCGACTCGGTGCCGTCCGCGTCCAACGCGTCGAACGCCGCGCGCAGGGCGTGCGACCGCCGGCCCCCCTTGAACTCCGTGGAGTAGGGCCGACCAAATATCGCTCGCTTTGCCATATGACTTTTAAAGAAAACCCCACGTTCGAAATGTTCATTCCAGAAACTTCAAGCCAAGGTTATTGAGTGAAAACATATTTTCGAACGTGGGCTTGTATTTAAATGTCATGGATTACCATGTTACTCAAGAAACGAGGTTTCAAGCGGCGGGCAACGTCTGCCAGGCCCTGCCGTGGAGAAGTACGCCTGGAGCCAGGGCCTTACACTCATTCCGGTTTCAGCTCAACTTGAGCACCTTCGAGGGGCAACACAAGTGCACTGAGGGACAAAACGGCTTCACTTGAGCTCATGCAGGGAACAATTGCAAGGCAATGCCTGGAACTCCTCCCACTCCACGCGCCCGTTCTTGTTGACGTCGAGCTCCTCCACCGAGGGACGATCGCATGTTGCCCCCGTGTCGACATGCATTGTGAAGTATAAACCCTCTTGTCATGTATTAAATTGAATCCCGTGGCGTGACGAACGATATCGTCCGGGCCCGTTGCCCGCCACGTCATCGACGCCCGTCTTGAACAATCACTTTATTGATTGAGATGGAATCCGTTGACGTGGCGAGCAATATCTGCCAAGTGCTGCCTTGAGCGCGTGCTTCTTCATCCGCCGCGCGTCGTCGATCGCGTGCCGGTCCGCAATCGTGTGCTAGGGCCAGGCAGAATTTGCTCGAAACATCAGCGTGCGGGCAGTGTTGAACTCGAAACAAAGCCAGGGTTGGCAGATATGTTGAAGGACGTGTTGAGCAAGTGCTGGTAGGCCCAACCTTAGCGAGGCGGTCTGTGTCCAGGTAGTCAGCGTCGGCCCCAGCGCCCCCAGGGTCAATGAGGTCTTCGGCCTCGATGTCCGTGTCGCCGACCTCGATGGTGAGGGTCCACGTTTGGCCGTCGGGTGATGCGCCGTTTGCGCAGTACATGATGAGGGAGCCGCGGGCGTTCAGATCCACGCCGCGTGGCAGGGTCTGCCCTCAGTATCCGTTTCAGCTTAACTTCGGTGCCTTTCAGATACTAAGTGGGATATGTCATGTGTAGTTCCAGGGTTCAGGCGGGCGGAAATCCCGAACAAGCGGCACGAAGTTGACCTGGAGGAGTTGTTGGCGGTGAGGCCCTGCCGTGTAGGTCCCGGAGCATGAGCGAGATCTCCGCCTTGCGCGGCGCGCCGATGACGCCGGCTGCGGTGGGCGCGTAGCACGAGTGGCCCGCCACCGCAATGCCGCTCAGTGTCATGTGGTACTCCTCATCGTCACCGCCCGAGGCCTTCGCGTGCTGCGCCTTGTTGTAGCGGCGCAAATTAAAATTGAAAGAAAAGTTTGAAAGCGGCTCATGATAATCTAGTTTCAAGCGCTTAAACCATAGGCGCTTTCAACACGGGTTTTGATATTGGCAGCCTGCGCCGCCCTACCTTGTGGTAATTCGACTCGCCCAGCGCACCGGCAGTGGTCCCAGCGGCCTCGCTCAATGCGCCACGCTCGAACGGCCACGCGTTGACTTCGAACTCCAGCGTGATGGTCGAGTTGAGCTGCGTGGTGTTTCCTCCGCCCGCGCGGTAATCGGCTTCGATGGACGCGGACGCCATCATATTCGCGCCCTTGAACTGCGCTTCGATCTCCAAGGTGCCGGTGAAGGACCCCCACCACTGCATCATCTTCCTGGCCCCGCCCACAGGGTTGCCAAACGCCGTGATGTTGATCTCATAAAGCCCGGCCTTGACCTCCCCCATGATGTAGCGGCGCAAGTTGAAATTGAAAGCAAAGTTTAAAAGCGGTTCTTCACATTTTAGTTTCAAGCGCTTAGTTACAGGCGCTTTCAACGTGGGTTTGACAGGGGCAACCTGCACCGCCCTACCATGACAATCTCCGCGTGGTCAAGGTTGAATTCGAACTTCCATTGGTACCCCACGGCGGCGACGGTGGCGACATCGCAGTTGTACAACCCCTCGCCCTCCGCCTCAAACCCAAACCCGGAGAGCTCAAGCGCGGCTTGGCCCCCAAACTCCCAGCCCGAGTCCGGGCAGGATCCACCCTTGGTGTAGCAGCGCAAGTTGAATCTGAAAGCAGAAGTTGAAAGCAGTACATCACACTTCAGTTTCAAGCGCATAATTCCAGGCGCTTTTGAAATGGGTTTCATCGGTTCAGCCTGCACCACCCTACCTTGGAGGAGGTGGCGGAGCCGAAGGCGCCGATGTCGAGCCACAGGTCACCGACCTCCCCCTTCTTGAAGGAAAGCTCCGCCTCGAACGCCCAGCTCCCGATGGACGTGTCGAACGTCACCGTGAGGCTGATGTCGAGCTCCGTGATGCTGCGGTCGCCCTCGGCGTTCACCTCCACCTTGCCAAGCGGGTTGATGGCCACCTCGCCCGTCACGTTGCCGGTTAACCACTTGGAGCCGTTGAAACTGTGCACGCCCACGGTGTAGCGGCGCAACTTGGATTTGAAAACATTGAAAGCAGTATATCAGACTCCAGTTTCAAGTACTTAGTTCCAGGCGGTTTCAACTCGAGTTTGATAGGGTCAACCGGCGCTGCCCTACCACGGTGATCTCCACAAATGCCAGCGTCACGATGCCGAGCTCGAGCGGGTGGTCCAGGCGACACGCGAGGAGACCGACCAGGTGATCCTCGGGAGTGGGCTGCATGTACAGCTCGCCCGTGACGGAGAAGTTCATGCCCGTGTCGCCGAGGCTCTTCAGTTGCAGCGCCAGGTTGACGGACACCTTGTCCACCCCAATGGCTCGCGGCACGAACGGCGCCGCCGCCGGCGCCGCCGCCGGCGCGAGCTAGGGCCGGGCAAATATTCCTCGCCATGTCTCAGGATGCATTTATAGTTCACTCCACAAAACCAGGGTTCAAACCGCGTGTCGATGACGTGGCGAGCAAGCTCAATATCTAGCAGGCCCCACCGCGAGCAGGAGCCTACGGCGCGCGGGCGCCGCCTCCGAGCACCACACGGAGTCGCTCATGGTGTCGCCGTAGGCGGTCACTTTGCTCACTTCGTCGCAGCAGAAGCCACTGGACTCGACCGGGTTGTCGGGGTACCGGAAGTCGCCGCCTTCGCTTCCGCACGCGCACCCAGCGTACATATCGGCTTGCTCGCACGGCGCCAGGCCCAGCTCACCAAGGTCAAGGAAGCTCTCATCCTCAGCCGTCGTGTTGCGCGTTGCGGATGCGTTGCAGGACGTCGCGTTGATATCATCCTCGCACGCATTGTTGCTCTCGACAAAGTCAAGATCTTCCGGCTTAGGAAGCGGGCACCCATTGTAGGCAAACGGCACCTGGATCTTGCCGGAGAGGATGTAATCCGTGTCCTCCGTCTTGAACTCCACGTCAAACACGCCGCCCAGGTTCCAACCCCCCTCGGGGCCCTTCTGCATGTGGATCACCGCCGCCACTCAGGGCCTGTTCCGTATTGCCCGCCACGTTATACAATGCCTTTTAACTTAAGAGACGAGGGTTCAAATGCATGTCGTTGACGTGACGGGCACCATCAGGCAGGCCGTGCCGCCACCCGCACGTTGACCTCGTCAATCGGCCAGTTCGCCAGGAGCGACTCCTTCGCGCAGGGCCCGCCAGAAACTGCTCGAAACCATCACATGGCGGGTTGTAATTCAATGAAACCAGGGTTGGCAAATGTGTTGAAGGACATCTTGAGCGATTTCTGGCGGGCGCCTACCTCGCGCGGGTCCTGCGGGTCGCCGATGTGGATCTTGCCGTGCATCTCGCCCAGCCCGGCGCCAGGGTCGTTCAGACCAAGCACTCCAACCGAGATCGAAGTCGAGATTAGGGTGAATGCTCACATCAGGTCGTGGTGGAGGTGGACTGGTGGAGCGCCCAAGGTTTAGGGTTTAGGGTTTTCGGGTTTAGGTGTTAGCGGTTTTGGAATTTGGGTTTTGGGTTTAGGGTTGTGGTGAAGCATCCCCCCGCCAGGTGTCCTGTCGCGTGATGGGCTTAGTGGCGGCGGCCCCCAGCGGCACAATGGTGCTGCCCCCCGAGTACAGCGCCAGGGACCCCTCCACGGTGAACCCCGGCGCCACCTCGCCCAGGATCGTGGCCGCCATGTAGCGCCTCATACCCAAATTGGAAGCAAGACTTGAAAACAGTTCATCGTATTTTAACTGCAAGCGCTGACTGAAATCAGGCGCTTTCAAGTTGAGTGTCAATTTGCATCAACCCACCTTGAGATCGAACTTGGGGTAAGACGGCAGGGCCTCCTGGGAGGCTTGGATCAGTTGCTTGGTGAAGGCGGCGGCGGCGGAGTCGCGCGACACGCCGGAGTCGATCACCGGCGTCTTCCTCAGGATGTCCTTGGTGTAGCAGCGCACGTTGAAATTGAAAGCAAAACTTGAGCGAAATTCAAAGCAGTTGATCGAATGTCACTTTCAAGCGCTTAGTTCCGAGCGCTTTCAACATGGTTTTGATTGGGGCAAGCTGCACCGCCTCACCTTGGTCCGCTGACCCATCTCCACCGCCCTGATGTCGTTGCGCATGACGGCGGTGTAGTGGTGCCCGTCGCAGTGCATGGCGCCGAACACGGAGCCCGAGAGCACCTTCGCGCTTTTGCCGTTGGATTCCTGCGAATCCTCCGCCAGCGTGAGCACGAAGGCGCCGCGGATGTAGTTGCCCAGAACCTGATCGCACATCTCGCCCGTGGCCGCCTGTGCTACCAGTTTGCAGCGGCGCAAGTTGAAATTGAAAGCAAAGTTTGAAAGCGGTTCTTCACACTTTAGTGTCAAGCGCTTAGTTCCAGGCGATTTCAACGTGAGTTTGATAGGGGCAACCTGCACTGCCCTACCAGGTCCATCTCGAAGCTGTCCCAGTCCAGGTACACCTCCACCGTCACCTCGATGCTGCCCGTCTTGCTATCGAAGATGAGCGTCACAGTCAGCGACGCGGTGTTGTCGTTGTCATCCTCCGCCAACACCACAGTGCCCGAGATGGTACCAATGTGTAGCGGCGCAAGCTGAATTCGAAAGCAAAGTTTGAAGGCGGTTCATCATACTATAGTTTCAAGCGCTCAGTTCCAGGCGCTTTCAACGTGGGTTTCATAGGTTCAACCTGCACCACCCTGCCAATGACGGACCAGCGCTTCCCGTCAGCGGACAGCTCGCCCCAGTACGTGGCCGTAGCGCTGACCTCCACGTCGGTGATGGTCATGCCGTGGATGGGCCCGATGGGCTCGGGGACGGTCAGCCCGATCAACACCGTGGGCTCCCCCAGCTCGACGCCGCATAGGAAGGTGACGTTGGCGACGATGACGGGGATGTGGACGTCGGGCAGGTTGATGGTGGTGTTGACCTCGGCGGTGACGGAGCTGCCGGCCTCGCACGGGTACTCGAACTCCGCCACGCCCACCAGGCCCACCATGGTGTAGCGGGGCAAGTTGAATTTCAAAGCAGAAGTTGAAAGCGGTTCATCACAACTTAGTTTCAAACGATTAGTTCCCGGCGGTTTCAACTTGAGTTCCATAGGGTCAACCTGCACCGCCCTACCATGGGCACCGTGCCGTCCTCATCCGGCGGCGCCGACCACACCTCGAACTCCAGCGACACCGTGGCCGCGTCCACCCCGAAGGAGCGCCCGCCGCCCCAGTGCGCCTCCATCTCGGCGGAGATCCGCACGTCGAGCTTGGGCACCGCGGGCCCGCCGCTGTCCGCAGCGCCCGCCCTGGCCTTGAGCTCGGCTTTGCCCTGGATCATCACCACGGACGGCATCTGGTCGCCCATCGCGCCCACCGCCATAATCCAGGGCCGCCTCTGACTTGTTCTTCCAACTGACACATACGCACCTGCGAGGTAGTAAGTGGGATATTTGACGTGTGGGTTCAGGCAGTCAGGAACAAACAAGATGAAGTTAAGCTGGAAGATGCATTGGGTCAGGCCATGCCGCGAGGCGCGCCCGGCGGCGCAGCGGCGCTGCAGCGCCCAGCTCAGCGGGCGTCACGCTCCCGCGCTGCAGCGCCTCCTCCTCCTCGCCGTCGGGCGCCGGCGCCGCGTACCCGGCGTCGGGCTTCCACCTGGCCAGCACGTCATCCGGCAGGCCGGCGCCCACCAGCAGCTGCACCCGCGAGTCCGTCACCTCCAGCGACATGTCTTCGCTGATGGTGTACTTGATGTAGTTGACCTCGGCGGTGAGCGAGTACCCCGCGGCGCCGTCGCCGTCGCCGCAGTGCCGCAGGCCGGACACCTTGCCGAAGCCTTCCGCCTTACACGCCGGCTTCAGCGTGAGGGTGCCCATCACTGTCATCACCTGCCCGGCGCCGCATTTGTTGGCGCCGGCGGCCTGCAAGATCACCAGCACGCACTCGTCCTCGTATCGGATCTCGGCGGACATGGAGAAGGTGTTGGTGCGGGAATCAAACGCGAAGGTGGCCTTGGCCGTCAACGTTGGGTCGTCGCCGAGGAACGGAACCTGCCCGGGCTGCAGCCCCACTAGCGCGGCGTGCCCCAGCTCCGCCGAGCTCAGGTTCACAGTGATGTACCCGGACAGAATGCCGGCCACGTGAATCTCCTTCTTGGGTGCCGTGGCGTTCTTCTGGGCCGTCCCGGGAGGCGGGTCCTCCGCGCCGGTGTCGGGGCCGGCGGCGGCCGCGGGGCGCGGGCCCCACCCCGTACCCAAGGACGCCGTGGGGGCTCCTGCAGGGCCCCAACAGGTAAGGCCACGCGCATACTGCTCACTGCTTCACAGGGAGCCATTTAATTCAACAGCCGAGGGTTCAAAGTGCGTTGGATGACTTGACGAGGACTGTCTACCTGACCCTACCCCCAGGGGCCCGTGGCGGGGGCCTCGGCGGGGGCCTCAGCCGGGGCGTCAGCAGGCCCCTCAGCCTCCGCCTCCGCTGCCGGTTCCACGTATGTGTACGCCACGAGCTCCAGCTCCAGCATCTCGAGCGTCACGGGGCCGAGCACCATGGTGTAGGGCCGCGAGTCATGATTGAAAGCAACATTTGAAGACATCGCAATAAATAATGCTATAGCTTATGCGCTCAAAACTTAACAGCAGTTTACTATATTGCAGTTTCAAGCGCTCAAAAGCTTGACAACAGTTTATCAATTCCGGTTCAAAGCGATGAAACTGGGCGCTGTTACCGCGGGTGTCCACGTGCAAAAGCCCACCATGGGGTCGTCGTTGGACCCCTCCAGCGTGAACACCGGCTCCGTCGCTCCGCCGCCCACCATGGCCCCGGCACAAAATGCTCTAAACATGAACACGGCATTGGCATTCGACTCAATGAAACAGGGTTGGCGAACATGTTGAAGCACAATTGCGGCAGTTTCTAGTGGGCCCTGCCGTCGACCCCGCAGAAGAACACCATCTCCACGGTGAAGTCCGGCACGCTGAACTCGCCGATGTTGAGTTCCAGCTTGGCGTTGGCCTCCGCCTTCTCGCCGTGCTTGCACGGGTAATGAAACTTCATCGCGCCATCCACCTTGGTGTAGCGGCACACGTTCAAATTGAAACCAGAAGTTGAAAGCAGTATATCACACTGTGGTTTCAAGCGCTTAGTTCCAGGCGGTTTCAACTTGGGTTTGATAGGGTCAACCAGCACTGCCCTACCTTGAACAGTGGCTTGTCGCCGGCGCTCACGCCGGGCTTCTGCGCCGTGAACTCCACCTCCACGGCCACGCTGTCCAGCTTCAGAGCGCACTCCGCCGCCATGGCCGCCACCGCGTCCGACTTTTGCTGCCGAGGGGGGCGGGTTTGAATGGTACTCTTGTGTTAGGAGCACATTGGTGTTGTATAGTGCATTGGTGTATATTCGAGGGTTATTTGAGGTTAATTGTGGGCACATGAGGGGTGCATGAGGGGTGTATTAAGGTATTGTGGGGTATTGGGGGGTTACTTTGGGCGACTGCGCGGGCGGTGGAGGAGTGGCGGCACCGGGGGCGGCGGCAGCAGCGGCGGGCGCGGTATCGGCGAGCAGACGCCGGAGGCTTGGCCCGGGCGCTCCTGCCCAGGGAGCCGGCCCAGGCGCTTCGGGGTATGCGGGCGCGGCCGCGACGGGGAAGTCGGGCTCGCTGTCCGCGACGGGCTGCGCATCCACCGGCATCACGCACGCCTCCGAGCAGTGCCTTACACGTGTGTACCACGGGTGTATTGGACATGTGAGGGGTAATTTAGGGGTACTGGTACAGTTGTATCAGGGATGTATGAGAGGTGTACTAGGAGTGCATTAAGAGTGCGGTAGAGGTGTATTCGAGGGTGCATGAGGGGTTAGGGTTTAGGGTTTAGGGTTCTAAGGTTATAGGGTTCAGGGTTGAGGGTAGGCCCGGCCTTCTTGCTGAAGTCGATGTCCACGACGAGGGAGATGTCGATGTCGAAGTCGCCGTTGGCGGCGGATGGCAGCGCGCTGGGGTCCACCTCCACGCCGCCGCTGACGTGCCCCGCCACCTCAGGCCGCCCAGATATTGCTCGCCATGTCATGCACACGCATGTGAAACCCTCGTTTCCTGAGTCAACTGAAGGGCATCACATGACGTGGCATGCAACATCCATCAGGCCGGCCGCCTCCCCGCCACGTCACTGAGGCACATCTACAACCCTCGTTTGCTTGAGTTAAACGGCATCTCATGACGTGGCGAGCACCATCTGGCAGGCCATGCCTCGAGGGCGATGCCGGCCGCGGCGCCGACCGACCCGCCCGCTTTGCTGGCGTTGATCTGGATGGACGCGTCGACCACTTTGATCCCATCTCCGATCTGCCACTCCCACAGCGTGACGTTCAGCGAAATGTTCCGCCCGCCCGCTTTATCTGGGCAGGTCACCATGGCATCCCGCGTGCAAGGCCCGGCAGAACATTCTGTCAAGGATTAGGCAGTCAGCATGTAACCCAACAGGCGGAGGGATGGAACATGTGATGGAGGATGTTTTGAGCAATTTGTGGCGGCCCTACACCCGTGGTGGTCATCTTGGGTTCCGCGATCCGCACCTCCACGTCGGCCAACACCTGGAACTCCTCGCATTGTTGGCCGATGACCAGCTCGCCGTGCAGCTCGAGCTCCACGTTGCCGTCGTCGTAAAACACGTCCACCTCAGCCTCGATTTCGTACGTGCGCTCCACCTTTGTCACCGCCCCCGTGTCTGCGTCGGCCACCAGCGTGATGTTCGTCATCAGATCTTCTTCCTCCTCCGCCGCCGCCGCGGTCACGTTGGTCGCATCGGTGCTGTTGCCGCCGTGGGTTCCGTGGCTGCTTCGATCGCGGGGGGGCGGGGGGGCGGCGACGCACCCGCCGGGCGCTTCCAGGGATCTATCGAGGAGCAGCGCGGCCACGCAGTCCTTCATCTTGCACCAGCCGCTGCCGGTGCACTGCGCGCCGCCCGCGACGCGCGTCAGCGTGTCCTGGTCGCAACACTCGCCCGCCGCGATGCTCTCCCAGTCCACGCCGTTCGCGTTACAGCACTGGTGCGCTGGAACCGGGGCGGGGCCCACCACAGCAGGAACCTCGGATGGAGACAGGGGCGGCGACGGGGGCGCGGCGGGCTTGGCGGCGGGGAGTGCGGGGATGGAGGCAGCGGCGCACTTGGCGCTCTTCAGAATCTTGGGCCCGGCGGCGCAGTTCTTGGCACGGCACCACCGGGAGGACATGCACTGCGTGCCGCCTTCGACGAGCGTCAACGTTTCTTGGTCGCAGCAATGGGAGGAGGTGATGGCTTTGAGCAGATCGGCATGATTGGCGTTGCAACACGATTCGCTGGAAGGCACCGGGGCGCTGCCCTCAGCCGGGGCCACAGGGGCGGCGGATGGCGCGGCGAAATCATCTGAGGCGGCGTCGGCGTCGCCTGTGAGGAGACTCCGGCGCTGGCGCGGGCTGGGCGGGGGCAGACGCGACGGGGGCGACGGCGGGGGCGGGCCCGGCGGAGGCGAGTACTTCACGCACCACGCCCACACCTTGACCTGCGTGCCCCGCAGGGTCTTCTTCGTGGCCTGGTCACAGCACAGGCCGGTGCTCTCCGCTGGATTGTCGGCCTGCTCCAGTCCGCCGCCCGCGCTGCCGCACGCGCACCCCGCCACGTTGTGCCCCTCCTCGCACGCGTGCTTCGGCGGCGGAGGATACGCCACGGGGGGGTTGAGCAGCGGCGGGGGCATGAGGTCCAGCGGCGGCAGCATGTCGTCCGCCGGTGGTACCATGTGGTTCATGCAGGTCTTGGCCGCCGGGATCAGCGTGGCGGAGCTGAGGCAGTCGGTATCGGGCGTGTTGCACCACCCCGAGGTGGCGCAGGCTGTGACGTGGCCCTGCGGCCGCAGCAGGCGCAACGTGGCAGGGTCGCAGCACTGGCCCTTGGGCACGGTGGCGGGGTCCAAGCCGTTGCAGCACTCCGCGGCCAGCGGCGCCGGGGGCACGTCCGTGTACGGCGGGGGGTAGAAATCGCTGGCGATGGCCACGGGTAGGTCCGGCGGCGGCGGCGGCGACGCCGGAATCACCACGGCCGCGATGGGCACGTCGGTGGGGCCCGTCCAGAACATGAGCCGCCCGCGCCATGTCAACTGCCCGGGGCCGCCATTCTTGCACTCGGGGAACTTCTCGGGGTGCTCGTACGTCTTGCATAAATCCCGTTGTGTGCGGTCGTCCTCGCCGCCGTTGCCGACAGCCAGCACGGTGGCATTGATGGCCCACATGCCCATCGTGGCCTCCGACCTGACCACGCTAAAGAAAACGTTGACGAGCGAGAAGGACACCCCGGGCGCCACCGCAAGGTCCTTCACCGTGAACTCCAGGTCGAAGCCCAGCGCTTCGCCGCAGTACGCCGTGAGCTTGGCCTCCGCGTCCATGTGCGGCAGCGGCGCGCGCAGCGCCACGTTGATCCGCGTCACAATCTTGTCGCACGGGTAGGTGAAGACCGCCACGCCGTCGATGCGGCTGCCGCTACCGAACTCGACGCCCACCTGCACGTGGACCTTGAGGCTGTCCAGGCTGAAGCCGGCAGAGGGCGACACCGTGAACTGCCCCTTGGCGAAGATGGAAGCGGTGTCCAGGCCCGGCAGGTTGGGAAACTTGGACAGCAGCTCCTCGTCCAGCGTGATGGATCCCAAGGGTTAGGGCCCGCCTCGGCATGGCATGTGCTCGTATCAGAATGTCTTTCAACACATGTGCCAACCATTATTTATAGAATCAAACGCCGCCAGACTAGTGTTTTGCGCGGTTTCTACTGGGCCCTGCCTCGAACTGGGTCTCCACGCGATTGTCCACGCGCCTCTCCCCGCGCTGGCGGTAGGACGTGACATTGCTGCCTTTGGATGTCACATTGCCGGCGCCGAGCCTCATCCCACCCCGCGCGTGACCCGCCACGCCCGCGGGGGTGGGCGATGCAGCTTCCGCCTCCGTGGCGTTGCATCCACTGCGGAACGCTCTGGATACATCACATCCACTCGTGGCATTGTCATCTTTGTACATGCGGATGCGGAACGCGAGGTTCTCCATGGTGAGCGAGATAGCGGGGATCTTGGCGACGGCCACGTCAGCTTCGATGTCAACCTGCGGGCTAGCCCACGGGTCGCAACCGTAGGAGGTGGCCACCGCGCTCATCGCCGCCACGAATTAGGGGCTTACACTCGTTCACTTTTCAGCTCAACGTAAGCGCTTTTTGTGGTATACGGGTGGCGCTCTGAGGTTGTTTAGGGGGAGTTCAGGGTGTGTCAGGGGGTGCGAGGGAGTGTTTAGGGTGTGTTTTTTTGGCAGACATGGCTTATGTTGAGCTGAGAGGTGGACGAGTGTAAGCCCCTGCCACGAAGATGTCCTTTTTGTCGATGTTGACGGAGCCCATGAGGCGGCTACCCAGGGGCGTGCAGCCGGCCTCGAGCTCCCCCGTCAGGTGCACCTCGATGCCGTCGGCCTCGAAGTCGAAGGTGGTGACCTGCACCATGCTCATCGCCGACTCCGCCGCCGCCGCGCCCGCCATCTTCTCGAACCAGATGTTCATGCCCTGGCTGCTGCCCCCGCCCCCGCCGCCGTTGTACCCCGACACCACACGGCACGTGATCTTACCCTCTACGTCCACACCGGCGAAGGACGCCATGGTGTAGCGGCGCAAGTTGGATTCGAAAGAAGAGGTTGAAAGCAGTTTAACACATTTTGAGTGTCAGGCGCTGAAACCATGGGCGCTTTAAACACGGGTTTTGAAATTCTCAACCTGCACCGCCCTACCATGGGCATCCAGCTATCCGCGTTGACGTCCGACGCCACGGTGCGGCTGTCCGTGCCCTCCACGGAGATGGAAAAATGCGACACCTTGAGGTTGGTCAAGCCCCCGAATTCAGCACGAAGCTCAGCCTCATGGAAAGCGGACATGCGGAAAGCCTTGCGACCGCGGCTGTTTCCCATTCCAGGGCAGAAGATGGTCACAGTGCCCTCCAGATTATTTACCTCGCCGCCGTGGAGTAGGGTCCAGGGCCCAGCGCAGAATGGGTACATCACATCAGGCGGGCGGCGTGTGACTCAAGAAACCAGGGCTGGCATATGTGTGGTTGAAGGACGTTTGGAGTAAATGTTGGCAGGCCGTGCCTTGGATGTCGAGGCTGATGGTGGCGGCCGCCGTCAGCTTGGACTCGCACGGGTACTCGTAGGTCACCGCCGCGGAGAACTCAAACATCTTCGCGTGGTTGCCGTCGATGGCTTCGTTATAATCCGGCCCGCCGCCGCTCAGTCGGTTGACATCGATCATGACGGCGCCGGAGGTATCGCGCGCGCCGATCCACCCGTGCAGCTCCACGTTGATGTGCAGCTCCGGGCGCGTGAAGTCCTGCGTGGCGGGTGAGCGGGTGGCCGTGACCACCGCGGCGCCGGGCGCGAAGATGCCGAACGCGGACCCCCGCTCCGCCGTCTCGATCTCGCCGGACAGCTCCAGGTCCCACAGCATGGCGACCAGCGGCGCGTCATGCGCGCCGTACCCCTTGACCGACAGCGTGGTGTGGATCAGATTGAGCCGCCCACCCGCGATAGACACCTTGCGGCGGATCTTGGCGGTCATTTCGTACCGCAGCAGTGTGCTGTTGGCCGGGTCCGCGCAGTACATCCTGCCCTTGCCCGCCTCGCCGAGCACCTCATCCACCAGGTTGAAGTCGTCGCGGTTGGAGTGGTGCGATGTGCCGGGCTTCTGGTATTTGCGCGACGTCCACCGAACCAGGCCCTCCAGCTCGGTGCCGTCCTCGGGGCACGGGTGGCGGGACTCGGCCTCGAACTCGATGTAGAGCGGATGCTTGTTGAGCACCTTGCGAATGGCGGGGCGGATGCGCCCCGCGGTGGCATCCCAATCGTCCTCGGGATAATCGTTGAACATGAAAAATGCCATGCCGGTTTTGCCGTCCTGGTGCACCAGCCCGGAGACCATGCCGGCGGCGCGGGTGCCGTTCACCTCCGCCTCCTACACGTACGCCTCCGCACAGAAAGAAACCCAAAACGTCAGGCGGGTGGCATTTGACTCAAGGAACGAGGGCTGGCATATATATGTGAGGGACACTTTGAGGAATTTGGTTCGATCATCACGTCGCGCGCCGGCTTCACCGCAGCGTGAGGTTCGAGAGGCACTCTGTGGCGGGCCCCACCTGGACGTACAGCTTGATCTCCGCCTCCTTCAGTTGCACGTTGCCGATCTTCACGGCGGCGGTGCTGGCCAGCGTGGAGTACAGCTTGCCGGTGGGCCCGCACTCGATGCCCATGGCACCCGTGGCCGGGCTCATCTTCACCTTGATGTAGCGCTGCAAGTTGTAATTGGAAGCAAAGTTTGAAAGCCGTTGATCATATCTTAGTTTCAAGCGCATAGGTCCAGGCGCTTTCAACGCGGGTTTCATCGGTTCAACATGCACCGCCCTACCTTGGGCCACAGCAGGGCCAGCGCGCCCACGCCGGTCATCAGGTCGTCGTCTTGGCACTCCGACGCCTTCTTGCCTTTGTCCAGGGGCTTACACTCGTTCACGTCAAAGTTAACTTGAGCAACTCCAGGACACATTCATGAGTTAAGATGGGTCACACGCTTAACAGAAGTGCTCAAGTTGAACTGAAACGGGAACGAGTCTAAGCCCCTGCCTTTGTCCCACTTCTTGCACTTGCGCTCCGCCTCGGACTTGTGCGACTCGGCGCACGGGAACGTGAGGGTGAGGGCGCCGGTGACGTTCAGCAGCGGCGCGTCGTGCGCCTCGTCCGACCAGCTGGCCTGCACGCGCTGCTTAAACCGGGTGGAGTCGAACAGCGTGAGGGGCTTGTCGCCGGCGCCGGGTTTGGTGACGGCGGCCGCGGCGCCGCCCCAGCGGAGCTTGGTGCTCATGTCCTCCTCGCTCTCGTCCACCTGCGGGGCGCCGCATGCGTCGTGCTCCTTCAGCTTCGAGCGCACCCAGAACGGGAGGTGGGCGCGCAGCACCGGGTAGGACACCTTGAGCTCAGCGGTGATGGACTGAATGTCGGGCCCATCATCTAGGATGCGGAAGTGCAGCGTCATGGAGCCGAAGAGGCGCAGATGGATGTGCACGCGCGGCATGGCCACGTACACCGCCGCGGTGATGCGCCCCGCCCACTGCAGCGCCGCCGGGTCCGCCACCGCCTCCGCGCCGCCGCCCCTCGCGTCTGTCACCGCCTGCTGCTGCAGCGTCAGCGCTGTGTTCCACGTCTCCTGCCCCCCCTTGTTCTTTCCCGTCAGCCGCAGCGAGCCGGACTCGATCTCAATCAGAAACCCCGAGTCGTGCAAGAGGTCAATGGTGCCGCCGCCGAGCAGGGATTAGCACATATTGCCTGCCACGTCACTGGCAGTTTGCCACGCATTTTGAACCCCCGTTTCGTCGCGTTAGACGGCATTCCATGACGTGGTGAGCTATGCCACATATGGCGGGCCGTGCCATTGAGGTGGTCGGTGGTGAGCACGTAGGTTCCGTGGTTGGTGGCGGCGGCGCCGCAGCGGCGCACCGCGTGTATGCGCCCGCGCGAGATGGCGTTCACGCCGCACGCGTCCGCCGACCATTACAGCCTCACACACGCATTTGTTGCAGCTCAACTTACGTGCCTTTGAGGTGTTGATGGGATCATGGGACGACTGAAGTGCATCAGTAACAAACGGCTGATAAAGTGATGGGGATAAGAAATGAACTTGTGAATGTAAAGTCCAAAAGGCCCTGCCGCGCCCAGCAGCATCGCGATCCTGCCCGTGCCGATCACCCCGTGGTCGTCGCACACCGTCCCCTCCTGGCAGGCGGGTCATTGGACACAAGCGCTCGACCGAGATCGGAACATAACCTTCGGGATGAATGGTCATACACGTGCGCGGACTCGGTTCGTACATTTAACGACGAGCTGGGCGTATGTTCTTGGTTTAGGGTTTAGGGTTTAGGGTTCAGGCTTCAGGGTTTAGGGTTTAGTCGAATGACCCCCGTGCCTGGTGGCGGAACATCATGGTGGCGTTGAGATGCGGCGAGATGTGCTCCATGGCCTGCGCCCAGGGCCGCCGCCGCCCACCCCTCGATTTGTGTCATCACTCAGCATCCTGCCTGTGCACATTATGCGCATACAGCCGGATAGGGGACGAGTGGCTAGGCCAGGGAGGAGAATGCGGCGAGTGCGAGGGTGTCAGCATACACCGGTACACAACGAGCACACAGCGAGAGTTGAGTGTTTAGGGTTTAGGGTTTAGGGTTTGGGGTTTAGGGTTCAGGGCAGGGGGGAGGAGTGGCGCGGCCCGGCCTGCACCTCCCGCAGCGCCGTGTCGTCGTCTGTGTTGTAGGAGAAGGACACGCGGTGGCCCGCTATGCGCCCTGGGTCGCCCGACGCCGTCACGGTGCCGAATAACAGGTTGGACATGAAGTACTCCCCGGGGCGGGTGCGGTACGCCAGCCCCTGCACCTTCAGGCTCGCAAGCTCCACGTAGTCTTTGCCCCCCAGGTTGTAGCGGCGCAAGTTGAAATTGAAAGCAAATTGAAAGAAGTTGATCACATTACAGTTTCAACAGCTTAGTTTCAGGTGCTTCCTACGTGGGTCTGAAAGGGACAATCTGCACCGGCCTACCAGGTATAGCGTGTTGGCCGCGTCAGGGTCCTCGGAGGCGCCGTTGATGGTCCACACCGGCAGCTGCGGGTTGGTGTTGGCGCAGTTGTACTGAAACGTGACGTTGGTGTCGTGCATCAGCACGGCGTCGGGTACCTCCCCCCACGCCACCATGTCCCCGCCCGCCACGCCCGTGCACGGGAATTCGAACTCCAGGTCGCCCATAACGTTGAACACGGCTTGCTTGCCGCTGTGAAATCGGCCCTTCACCTGGGGCCCGGCAGAAAATGCTCAAAACATCAAAGGTGGGCGGGCATTTGACTCAACAAACGAGGGTTACGAATGTGTTGATGGACATTTTGAGCGATGTCTGCCAGGCCCTACCTCAACTCTCTGGCTCACTTTGCCGGCGAGGGTGGTGGACGTGGCATATACGTGCGCGCCGCGGGCGGTGCCCCCCGCGGTGCGGGTCTGGAGGTCCACTACGGCGGCCAGGGTGGTGAAGGTGAGCTCCGGAACACCGGCGTACTTGAGATAGTCGCCTGCGTGGGTCGGGCACACAGGATCGGATGCTAGCTTCAACAACATGGGTTGTGATGTCCCACAACACGGGATTTGAGGTTCAACAATGTGGCATGTGGGGTTCAACAATGTGGGATCTTAGCTTCAACAAGATGGGATGTTCAGTCAACAAAGTGGAATGTTAGGTTCAATTAAACGGCATGTAAAAAGCGGCTGGGTGTACGCGCTCACCGTGCTCCAGCACCACCTTTCCCTCCAGCGAGCCGGAGAAGTCATCGCCTGAGATCTCGATCATGACCTCCACCCCGGACACGGGCACCGCGCTGTAATGTCGGAAGTTGCAATTGAAAGCAAAACTTGAA
>Ga0307488_10000786_pt1 | contig 26419 bp, 26 predicted proteins | sample SB02metaG_FD_202248 | JGI IMG/M metagenome (GOLD analysis project Ga0307488, IMG submission 202248) | Sea-ice brine microbial communities from Beaufort Sea near Barrow, Alaska, United States - SB 0.2 | ecosystem: Environmental > Aquatic > Marine > Coastal | place: USA: Alaska | collected... | reverse complement strand
TTTCGCCAGTGTTGTAACGTAAAAAGTATTTCTGCGCTTCAAAATCGCCAAATGACAAGCTAGTTAAAAATCCTTCTTCTTGAGTTGGATTGATTGTTGTGAAATTCAGCGTGCCACCTAAAGCTTCATTTGAACGCGAAGCTATATCTGCGGTGCCTTGAGATACTTCAACAAGAGAAAGGTTCTCGGTATCTATATAGCGGTTGGCTTTTGCGCCACCGCCATAGTTGGAGTTGCCGTTTGCAATGCCATCAACGGTGATACCAATCTGTTGTTCGTCTAAACTTACTTGAAAACCACGAATAGAGATTGTTGTTGACCAGTCGTCAGACCCAAAAGTATCCCCTTCATTAATCAATACGCCAGGTAAGTTATCGATAGATGCGAGCACACTAGTCAGATTGCTTTGCTGCTTTAGCATAGACTCAGTTGTTTCGTTGTTTGCATAGGAAACGCTTTTACCAATGACCTGAATTTTCTCAATAGAAGATTCTTCGGCTTCTGTGTTTTCTTCTGCTTGTACTTGTGTATTAAGCGCGGCTAAACAAGCCAGTGTGATGTAACTGAGTTTAGTGTTCATGCAAGTGTCCTGGTTATAATTTTTATTTAGTTAAGAATGCAGGACTACTTTAGGCGCGATTAATGACAATTCTTTTACAGAAAAATGAACAAATTTAGACAGTTAAATTACACAAGTGTGGCACTAATGTGACTAAGAAATGACAGGGCGGATATTACGAGGATTTACTTGATTAAGAAAAAAAGAGCCGGTGTTAATAAATCGACATAATAACTATCGCCGATCCATCACCACTGACCCCTTTCATATTGGTTTAGTTTGCAGGCTTCATGAACTTGATTGTCCAACGGTCAGTGTTACCCGACACAGAGCGAGCGCCTACTTCATATTCTAACTCATCGTCTTCTTTGTAATGCATGTTACTGAAGTCAACTAATACGAAACCGGCTTCTTGAATTTCCTTAATGGCTAGCACCGGATCGATACGACGACGGTTACTACTGTTTGATGGTTCCATGTGGCGAGCGGTGTGATCAACAACACCATAAATACCGCCGGGTCTTAACGCTTCAAACGCAAGCTCGTTCATCTTTTTACGACCTTGCTCAGCAAAGTTATGGTAGTTACGAAAAGTGAGCACCATATCAACATCTTGTATACCTAAAGAGGTCGCTTTTAAAGAATAACTACTGGCGCCTTCTTCACGGAAACTGCTGGCGTCTTCAGCAATAATATTCATTTTTTCAAAACCATCCAAATCAGATAAGCGCTCTTTAATTCCACCTGTGCCTATTGCAGCATAGTATTTCCCGTTTTCACTTAATGCAGGCGCAAGTAATTTAGTATACCAACCACCTCCAGGAATCAGTTCTACAACACTCATATTGTCTTCAACGCCGAAAAACTCCAAGGTTTGAACTGGCTTTCGGTTTCTATCGCGTTCAACTTCAGCTTCGGTCCTAATATCTGAAGCCATCGCTGTTTTAATCTTATCGCTAATTGGCGCAGCTGCTGATAACGCTGAAGCGCTCAATAGTGCGCAAGCTAAACTAAGTGAAATTAACTTTTTCATGATTATTCCTTTATCGTTTTAATTCATTATGGTTGTTAATAATTAATGCTTGGCGATTAACGGTGTCCATTTGCCAGCATTGCTTTTTTCGATTACGAGCTTGTTACGTTTTATATCACTTCATATTGTTTAAAATGATAAATATAATCCTGAGCTTTAGCCTTTATTAAAAAAGAATAAGCCACCAAATCAATAAAACGGTAAGCAAAGCCAGCAAGCCAGCTTGCCATTTGTACCGTTTTATTAGCTTTTCGGTTTCGTCACCGAAGTAATAAACCAGAACTGCTAATCCGAAATACCGGATAACTCTTCCCATTGCTGTTGCTAATAAGAACAAGGGAATCGAATATGCAGTTACGCCCGCCGCTAACATCGCTATTTGCAGAGGTATGGGAGTTATACCAGTGCTAAATATAAACCAAAATCCGTCAGTTTCCATGCGTTGTTGAAAAGTAGCAAATTGTGCCTCAGTGGTCATGTGTTGCATGATAAAATCACGCATAAGGTCAAACAGGAAATAACCCACTAAATAACCTAATACGGCCCCAATTAGACAACCAACCGTGGCCATTAGCGCGATTAGCCAAAGCTTTTCACGCCTTTTTTGCATGAGCGGAACCAACAATGCCTCTAGTGGAATAGGCATAATGGTCGACTCTAATAGGGAGGCTAGCGTTATGCTGGACAACATATGTTTGGAGTGGATCACACCTTGAACTTTCTTCTTTATAGACACAGCATCTTAGCACTCTAAAAGGGTCGCTTTTTATTAGCGCAGCCTACACTAAATAGACAGCCCAAAATAGAACAAGCAGCCTAACTTGGCTGCCTGTTCTAGCTTTAGTCAATACACAGTGTATTGAAATTCACATTATCAATGCAGACTTGCGCTAATAACTAATAAGACTAATTTTTTACTACTTTTCCATCTTTCATTACAAAATCTATTTTTTCCATCAAGGAAATATCCTCAAGTGGATTGCCCTTGACCGCAACTAAATCGGCCAATTTGCCTTGGGTTACTGTGCCCAGCTTGTTGTCGATTTTCAACAGTTTTGCTGCGTTTATTGTGGCCGTCAAAATAGCATCCATTTCCGACATACCAGCTCCTACCATCAGAGCAAACTCTTGGCCGTTGTTGCCATGAGCAGAAACACCAGAATCAGTACCATAGGCAATCAAAACGCCGTTTTCATGTGCTCTTGCAAAGGTTTTTTGAATCAAAGGACCGATTGCTGCCGCCTTGGGGCGCACGATATCCGGGAAATAACCGTCTATTTTTGCTTTCTCAGCAACAAAGTTACCTGCTAATATTGTAGGTACGTAGTACACATCATGTTTGCGCATGAGTTTAATAATTTCTTTGTCCATGTAAGTGCCATGCTCAATTGAGTCAACACCCGCTAAAATGGCGCGTTTCATGCCTTCTTTCCCATGTGCATGCACTGCTACGGTCATCCCATAGTCTTTTGCTGTTTGCACAATAGCTTCTAACTCATCGGTCATAAATTGTGGGTTCTGTCCACTTTTTGCAACACTAAGTACCCCGCCAGTTGCGGTTATTTTAATTAAATCAGCACCGTCTTTGTAGCGTTGACGAACGGCTTGTCTCGCTTCTGCAACGCCGTTTATCACCCCATCTCGTGGACCAGGATTACCCATTAAATCGCTACTTCTTCCGTTAGTCGGGTCTGCGTGTCCACCGGTAGTAGCAATTGATTTTGCTGCCGTATAAATACGCGGTCCAACAGTAACTCCTTGGCTAATTGATTTACGCAAAGCCACTGTTTCGTTGTCAACATCGCCAAGATTTCGAACCGTTGTAAAGCCTGCCATTATGGTTTTGCGCGCATAATCGACAGCCGCGATTGCATAGTCAGCTTCATTGGACGTAAAGCTCTTTAAATAAGAGCTAGGACCTTCATTTTGGAAAGATAAGTGCACGTGCATATCCATTAGACCTGGCATAAGTGTGCTGCCGGTTAAATCGATAAAAGTGTCCCCTTCGCCGCCTTCGTCTTTGCCGTCTACGATTTTAATGATTTTGTTGTCTTCAACGATAACTGTCTTATCACTCTGTATTTTTGAATCTTCAGAGGTGATTAGCTTACTCGCAAAAATATGTGTCGCTGCCTGCGCATGGGCTGCCATTAGCAAACCAGCAATAACCAATGCTACTTTCGCTACCTGCGAGCGATTGAATAGATTATTTATCATTCTGTTTATCTTCATCCTAGTTTGGTTGCGATCTTTTCTAGCTACACATTAGGATAAAATAGAGAGCAAATCAAAGGATTATGAAATAAAGCAACAAATATAGGTGTGAAATAGATTACATGCGATGATTTACGCTATGAGTTTTATATCAACAAATGTTGATGATATGCGTGGTGGCTGCGCTATCAGTAACTGACACGGTGCAAAGTATGGAGGAGAATAAAAAACGCATTAAGTACTCAATAACGGGTTAAAAAAAGCGCTAACGTCAGAGCATTGCATTAGCTACTGTGACTTGGTCCGTAATTAACTCAAATATCTGATTTGACTAGAAAGGGCACTTAAAATGCGCCCAAACTAAACTGATAGTTGTTACTTTTCATGGTCAGCTCGTTGCCTTTTTCGGTGCTTGTTTCTGTCGCAATATCAGCCCATTGATACATGACGTTTTGGTGTAGCCTTGCCCATAAGTTGCGTCTAACTAAACAATAAGGAACCAGTGTTTCAGCGCTATCAGAATCGCTTTTAAAATGCCTGAGCTGAACGGGGTGGTCTGGCCCGATTTCTACCTCATCACCAATCTGAGTTTTTACCAGTAATGCACCCTTCTCAAAACGCCAGTCGACAACAACAAAAGGAACGTCTTCTACTTGAATACCAATCTTTTCTACCGGTGTGACCAAAAAATACGCGTCATCCTCTTTCTTCAGCACGCTTGATAATAAGCTAACCAGTTTAGCGCGAGTAAAGGGTGTACCTTCGTGCCACCATTGACCGTTGTTTTTTATCACTAAGTTCATATCACCACAAAATGGTGGATCCCATTTGTCCACTGGCGGCATTTGTTTTGTTGGCGCCGCATCGTTGAGTTGCTGGGTTAGCTTACCTAAATCCATATTACTCTTGCAACGCGTCTTGGATGTCTCGCAATATATCTTTAATTCGTCGCGTGTTCTCGGGACCCGTTCTAATTAATTGCTTTTGTGGACCAGATAATGCCTCAAGCTGCTCGTCTTTAAATTTAAACATAACGCTATCGGAATATACTTCAATAGGCAGGGGAACAATTGGCGTATCTAGCAACTCATTGATAGCTTTCAGTAGCGTGCTATTAAAAGAACTATTTGGTGGCGCAATTTCTGCAAACTTGCTTTCTAATATGCCACGATAGGTGTTCATTAATTTGATCAAGTCGTCTGTACTCATAGACTCGAGTGCATCGACATAACTATTATAACGTTTGAAACTTGCTGCATCTATCCATTCGCTATCCGCCTGTTGGTAGACCCTAAACTCTTCTTCCGGCGCAGCGACCAAGCTATGGTTCGGTGACATTTCTTGATTAGCAATGCTGTTTACATTGATTACAAATTTTTGCAGTAAGCTCTCGTCGACTAAATACTTTTCTACTAGTGCTGATGTCGCAATAGTAATAAGTGCATTCTTTACAGCAGCATCACTTTCATCTAGTGGTTCTACTATAACTAAGTCGGGTAGTGGGTCAATATCCTGAGCTGCTTCAATTTCAAGCGACTTTATTTCAGGTGTTCCTTCGAAAATATCTGGTTCAGGTGGCATATTTTCAGACTCATCTGCGTCTGCAAGCTCTTCAACAACCGGAAGTGCTGGTGTAACGGCAATTGGCAAAGAAGTAAGCGGCTGCTCTGCATCAGGATCTGGCCACAAAAATGCCACCAATAAAATTATAATTAAGACCCCTGCAGCAATAAGATACGGCTTCATTTGCGCCATTTGACTCGGTGATTGTGCTTCTTGATCTGACATTTAGGCCTCTTTTTTGCTTTTCATAAACGGTGACTACTGCGTAGTATAGTTGAGTCTAGCTTTAGTTAGTATAATATAACAGTTTCGACACACACATAATTATAAGGTTCATCATATTTTCTGAAATGAACTTTTACCGCTTATATTGGTATTTACAATATAATATCAAGTGATGATTATCTGAATATGAATGTAAAGTATCCGATGTCAAGGTTGACGAAAAAGTCACACCTTATTGAACGCCTAGAAGTGCAGTCCTTTGAAATGAACGTTTATTTGGTAAAGGTGACCATTGCAGGTGAAGCTGGTTTTGTAACAGACAAAAACAACAGCCCAATGCGCTTTCATAATTCGCAAATGGTGCGAGACATGTTCGATCATTGTGACGTTCAAAGCGCTGTTATGACCCATGATTCGCCGTATGATGAAATGATTGGTAACCCAATAAAAAAGAGCGATTTAACTGAAATGCCGTTTTCAATGAACCAGCCTTACTAGGGTAACCAATTGCGCCTTGCTTCAGTTAGCAATACGTCAAACTCGTCAGGGGTGACAGGCATAATTGACAACCGCCCGCCTTTTTTGACTAAGCCAATCTCGGTTATACTTGGCATTTCCTTAATGCTAGTTAGCGGTAAAATGTGCGCAAATGTTTCGATATGTTCAAGTTCAACCATACACCAACGTGGACTCTCGGGTGATGATTTTGGGTCGAAATAGCCACTTTCTGGGTTAAATTGCGTTTGATCAATTAACCCAATATTACTTACTTTGGCTAATCCAGCAATACCTATTTGTTTGCAACTGGAGTGATAAATAAATGCCATGTCGCCTACTTTCATATCATCTCGCATGAAATTACGTGCTTGATAATTGCGAATACCATCCCAGCCTTCTCGCTTATTAAGCTTGTTGGCTAAGTCTTGAATACTAAAAGCATCAGGTTCAGTCTTAAACAGCCAATATTGTGTCATGTTTTATCGCTCGGTGACTTTGCGCTTTGTAGTTGTTTCACGGCTTCTTGAATAGCAGCTAACTCATTCTGTTTGCGGTTTTTAGCCTCTCCTTCGGCTGTTTTTAGCGCTAATTCAACCTGTGCTAGTTGTTCCAGTAATTGTATTTCGGTTCGCTCTTTTGCTTCGGCTTCATCTGCTTTATCAAATATTAAATCTTCGGGTTTGCCATCCTCGGCTACCTTGTGTTTAGGTCTAGATTTAACCGGTAATATAACCATATCATCGGGTAGCTTTCGTTGGTTCATAAAGCCCGGCGATACTATTTCAATGTTGTCGTCATGCAAGCAGTCCATAATGTTCATATACAATTTGGAACGTGATGAAATCATGCTTTTTACTTCAGTTAGTAATCCTGAAATACGATAAGTGATAGCGTGGTCGCCGAGTTCCAAAATTTGTACAAAAGGACCCTCCAGCTCACTCAATTCGGCAGCTTTGATGAGTAAGGGCTCAACACGACTATGGTGAAGGTCATAGCCTAAAGACAAATTGGCAGAAACAATTGTTCCCGAAGAACGCACAACTTGAAGCGGATGTGAAATCAAGAATGAATTAGTAAACGCAATAAGATCTCGCTGTTCAGTTTGAATCTCGGTGTCGAAAAGTCCTTTTTCTGTTACTCGTCCAAAAAAGCCATCGACTCTAATAAAGTCACCTGTTCGAAACGGCTTGGTGAAGCGTAATACAATCCCAGCCATTACGTTTGCCACAATTGTGGTGGAAGAAAAAGCAATAACACCTGAGAGTAAAATACCAATTAGACTGATCACTTGATTTCGGGTGCTGTCACCGACCGGTAAAGCAATCGCAATACCAATAACACCTATTATATAAAGCAAAAGTAGAATGAGTTTGCGTGGCAGTTTAGCTTCTTGATGAAGGCTTTTATTACCTAGCAACACTTTATGAGAAGCAATTAAAAACAACACAACAACGATAATAGTAAGTATAAAAGGAATAAGAGCTGATCCTAGTTTAAGCAGTTCATCCATTGGTTTAATACCTCGCTAACAAGTTATTCCAGAATAGTTTTTAAAAATTAGTTACGTTAAGTTTTAGCTATCGCCGCTTTTTCCAATAAGTAAGGTGCTAGTACTTTTTTGAAGTCGAGTGTTGCACCTAACTTATTCGTTAACAATATCATGCCCGTAATTTTACGATTTACCAAGGCAACATCGAATAAAGGGGACACCGCAGCTGTTTTATCCGCAATTAATGGCATGCTGACTTCTTGAATTCGTTTAATAAGTTGTTGTTTCTTTAAGTTGTAGCCATGCTCGCCTTGTAAGCAATCACTGGCTTCAAAACAGGCTTTTAGAACGGTATCCACCGCACCTGTACTCATATTATTATCAATTAAACCGAGGGTAAATAGCGCTGTTCGCATGTCACTGATATTTTGGCGCTGCATCGCATCCGCCATTGCTAAATAATGCACGGATGTATGTTGGGAAATATTCCTACAGGCTCCAAAATCGAGTAATACTATCTTCTGCGTGTCGCTTTGATATAAATAATTGGCAAAGTTTGGATCACTTTGCATCAGTTTATGTGTAAACAGTTCTTCGTAAGTTAAGCGCATTAACTGGGTACATATTAAATTTAACGTATCAGCACTCATCGCACTAGTATCCGTTATTGGTGACCCTTCGATGTATTCCATCGCGAGTATGTTTTTGTCGGTTAGTTCGTCAACCACATAAGGCACAATAAAATGAGGGTCGTTGCTCAGGTTTGCACGATAAGCGTTGATGAATTTGGCCTCTTGTAAATAGTCAGCCTCATTCTTAAGCTGTGCTTTTGCTTCTGAGAGCAAACTAGTTAAATCGATATGTTTAGGCAGTGCACCGGTCAATTTTATTAAACTCATGACGTTGTCAATGTCACTGTCAATGCTTTCTCTGACACCAGGATATTGAACTTTAATAGCCAGTTGGCGACCATCTTTTAATGTTGCCCGGTGAACTTGGCCGATACTTGCTGCAGCGATGGGTGCAAATGAAAAATAACTAAATTGTTGATGCCAGTCTTTTGACCAGGACGCTTCTAGTGTGTTGAGTAGTTGCGCTTTAGGCATCGGGTCAGCTTCTTGACGCAAGCGAGAGAGAATGGGCTCCCATTCTGCCGGCAACAGTTCACCCGCATCCATAGAAAGTAATTGACCCAGCTTCATCGCTGCGCCTCGCATATGCGCTAGACGCTTGGTGATAGATATGGCGTTATCGGTATTTAGTAATGATTGAGTCAACGAAGGGCGCTGACCACTGAAGATTTGTTTGGTAGCACCTTTAACAATATTACCAGCCACGGCAGACGCCAATCCACCAAACTTAGCTAACCGCGTTATTCTCCCCGAAGGTACTTTTCGCTCGTTGCCTTTGTTTGTCATAGTGATATCGATTTATTGTACATGCTAACTCTGTCAACTTGGTTGGGTTTAACCTAGCCTCATTACTGTTTGTATAGGCTGTTATGCTTTTCACAACGAGTATGACTATGACGTTGTTCAAGTATTTAATTTCTGTTGTTGTATTTATAGCTTTCTATGTATGGCGTTATATTGATGTAATCAGCGGCGCTAGTACGAAACACAACATGCCAAAAACGCTGCCAATACCAAAACCTATCCAACCATTTTTACCGATGTAACGACTAACGATGCCGCCGAATAATCCGCACCAAAGCATGACACTGTAGACTGAATCGATAACGCCAACACTCGCACCACTGAACAATACGAAAAGAATGAAAATACACATCGAGGCGGACATGATTACCCAAACGATGTTCTTCTTATTTGTAAACTCGGCCAACGGATTATATTTTTTGTCTGACATAGATTTCTCTTATTCTTACTTAAATTAAGTGTATTACGGTTTTATATTGAGTTTTCGAGTACAACAATCATGATTACAGCATTAATGATGCGCAAACTCTACACTTAATAATTCAGTACTGTCAGTAAAGGTTAATGTTTGAATGTCACCCAAGCCTTCGACATTGATAGTATTGGTCTGTTGATGCCAAATGTCCCTTAGCGCATTATGCCGAATGTACAGCCCAGTTAAATCGCTTGGGGCTGGTGTTTCTTGGTAAACCCAAAAGTGTTGTCCTTCAAGCTCGGTGCCAACAAAGGACAGTGGCAATTCTGATTTTTTCATATCGTAGATGGCAAAACGTTCGACTACATATTTAGCAAAATCCGATTGGGTTTTTTCACTACGCATGATATCTGCATCGCCATCAAAAATTTCTTTTACCGCGTGCTCTGCGTCATGTAAATCGAATCGATGCATAACTTCGAGGTTTTGGGTTCGAGGATTAAAAAGAACGGTAGTGATTGCCATTTTTTGCTGATGAGCAGCGGCGCCATTTGCATTAAATACGCTGACTCCAATGGCAGCGGTAAAAAAGGAAGTGATAGCAAACGAGCTAATAGCTACTGCGGTGACGGGTGTAAAGCGCGCAAAAAAAGACAACATGAGTGACAAAAGAGCCACTCGTGTTGTCTTTTTCGAAGTGATTATTAGCTTCATATTAATAATTAATTTTTATCGTCATTGTCATCACCATCATCATCTTTCAACTCGTCATCCGATTTAAGTTTGGTTTTGATGTCTTGCATCACATCACGACGCACGCCCGACGTGTCGCTTTCAGATTTGTAGGCCTCTATGCGAGATGGAATAATGCGACGAGGATAGTGGTTATTTTCAACATCAACGTCTGCCGTTTCCCAACGCGGGTCTACAGTCACAGATTTCAACACTTTACCTTTTTCAGTCACAATGAGCTTAGAGACCGCTTTAGGAGCGCGGCGCCAAATTTCAGCTGGAATGTACATATCGTCAACGCTGCCATCCTCAAATTCTAGCTCAAGAATAATAGGCATGACTAAACCACCTTTGTTAGAGAAGTCTAAAACATAATAGTTTTTGTCTTCTTTTACAGCGCGTTCGAATACGCGTTTTTCCCAAGGGTCTAATTCATTGATGAATTTGCGATACTTGTTGCGCTCTTTATTCGTTACAGTAAAGCGATCGTTTTCGTCATAAAAATCACTGACATCTTCATTGCGATCAACCCATAGTTGCATACCTTGGGTTTTGTTACGTTCGTCTGTAAGAGATAAAGGCTTGTCCATTTCGGTGTCGCGTTGACGACTAAAATCGATGTCAGGATCTTCAGTATCTAAACGCAGTTTGTAAACGTGATCTAATGAAATATCAACGTGATCAGTTGAATAGAACCAACCTCGCCAGAACCAATCAAGATCAACACCAGAAGCCTCTTCCATAGTACGGAAAAAGTCAGCAGGAGTCGGACGTTTGTATTTCCAACGCTGAGCATATTCTTTGAATGCGAAGTCGAATAAGTCACGACCAAGAATAGTTTCACGCAGAATATTCAGTGCGGCAGCGGGTTTGGTATAAGCGTTAGGACCTAAACGCAAGACAGAGTCTGATTGCGTCATAATAGGCACTTGGGTGCTCGACTTCATGTAGCCTGTGATATCGCGAGGCTCGACACCCCATGGAATTGTTGGATCCCATTCACGACCAGCGACACCATCTAGGAAGCTATTTAAACCTTCATCCATCCAGGTCCATTGACGCTCGTCAGAGTTAACAATCATGGGGAAGTAAATATGACCGACTTCATGAATGACCACACCAATCAAAAAGCGTTTTTCAGCTAAAGAATAAGTGCGTTCGCCGTCATCTTGTAATTCAGTGCGAGGACCATTGAAGGTAATCATAGGGTATTCCATACCACCCACTGGACCATTTACTGACTGCGCAACCGGGTATGGATAGTCAAATGAGAAGCGGCTATACACTTCCATGGTATGAATCACTGATTCAGTACTGTATTTTTTCCATAAATCACCACCCTCTTTAGGGTAGAAAGACATTGCCATCACCAATGGGCGCTCGTTTCCGCCCTGATTATAACCTTTAGCATCCCACATAAATTTACGTGAACTTGCCCACGCAAAATCCCTAACGTTTTGCGCTTTGAAGCGCCAAGTTTTTGATTTTGACGTGCCTTCTTTTTCGTTTTCTAACGCTTCTTCAGCAGTAACAATGAATACTGGGCGTTTTGCTGTTTTGGCTTTTTCTAAACGCTTACGCTGTGTGCTAGTTAATACATCTTTAGCGTTCGTTAACTCGCCAGTTGATGACACGATATGATCGCCAGGAACAGTAATACTAACGTCATAGTTACCAAACTCGAGGGTGAATTCGCCACGCCCAATAAACTCTTTATTAGTCCATGCTTCATAGTCAGTGTAAGCAGCTAAACGCGGAAACCATTGAGCAAGCAAGAATATATCATTGCCGCCTTCGCGCTCATCATCTGGAAAGTGTTCGTATCCAGCACGGGCTGATACGGCGTCTTCTTCAACAATATTAAAGGCAAAATCAATATCTAGTTTAGTGCTGGTGTTAGGTTTAAGCGGTGCAGTAAGATCGACTCTCATTAGGGTGCCGACAACTACATATTTGAGGGCGTTGCCTTCACTGTCAGCGACTTTTTGTAGATCGTAGCCCAATTCAGTATCATCAACAAATTGTTGGCGACGCAATGCACTTAAACTTAAGCGCGCGGGTGTATCTCCCTTTGCTCCTTGCGTTGCTGGACCACGACTACCGATACCACCAAATGTGGTCGTAAGCGCAGACATAGAGTCGTCACGATATTTGTTTTGGTCTAATTGGATCCATAAATACTTGAGCGTGTCTGGGGAGTTATTTTTATAAGTAATCCTTTGTGAAGCAGTTACGCGTCGATTGGCCTCATCAAGCTTCACATCAATCACATAATCTACTTTTTGCTGCCAATACATGTGGCCTGGTTCACCGGCCGCATTGCGATATACATTAGGGGTTGGCAAGACTTCATCGAGTTGACGGAATTTGTCTTGAAAATCACCTTTGGTTTGTTGAATGGCAGAACTTGCATTACTACTTGACGAAAAGAAGCCCATTGCACAGATGAGTGCAATGAGCGAGACGCGGATTAATGACATATTTATTTCCCTGTTACCGATTGGTCGATGGTGTCTTTGCAGCGAGTATTAATTAAACTTTTTAAACGTCGGCACTTTCAAAGAACTTCCACTGATTAAAACTACTAATGTTTCGATATTGTAACTACTTCAATTAAAAATAATAGCTGGTCGAGCGAATCCCTTATAAATCGTGTGCTTTTTTGCGAACATAATCGCTGTTTTGCTTGTTTATTAAACCAATGTCAGTATTCTGGAACATATAAATATTTTGTAACAATATACCAATCATGACTCCTTTTTCATGGCAAAGAGCCGTAATCAAAATCGGTAGCGCGTTAGTTTCTCCAGATGGCAACGGATGCAGTGCCGAATATCTGTTATCGATTGCGAAATTTATAACGCTAAGTCGTCAACAGGGTAAAGAAATAATCGTTGTTTCTTCTGGCAGCGTTGCGGCAGGCCGCAGTTTAATAAAAACAGGTTTGCAAGCATCTATAGCAGAGAAGCAAGCAATGGCGGCCATTGGGCAGACTCAAATGATGGCCAACTGGGCTCGTTTTTTTGATTTTCCTTGCGCTCAAATATTGTTAACACTTGACGATCTGCATGACCGTCGACGCTATGTAAATGTAAAAAATACTTTACGCGAACTATTAGCTAACAACGCATTGCCGATCGTGAATGAAAATGACACCGTTGCGGTGGATGAACTTAAAGTGGGTGATAACGACAATCTGGCTGCACATACCGCCCTCGTTGCACAAGCAGATACGCTCATAATATGCACCGACGTTGATGGTTTGTTCGATGCCGATCCTAGAAAAAAACCAGATGCCAAACTATTATCCAATGTGAAGATCATTACCCCTCAAATTAGCGCTCTCGCAGGTGGTGCAGGCACAATTGCTGGAACGGGTGGTATGATTACAAAACTACAAGCGGCTCAAAAATGTTGTGAGAGTGGCGTACAAACCTTATTAGTGAACGGTAAACAATCCACTGTTTTTGATTTATTAGGACAGGGTTTTTGCCCCGGCACATTGTTTAATGCTATACCTACAAAACACTCAGCAAGACACCAATGGTTGTCGCACACGGTTAAATCAAAAGGAACGCTGAGTCTCGACTTAGGTGCCTATACAGCCATCACTGAAAAAGGCGCGTCGCTTTTAGCCATAGGTATAAGGGACGTCAGTGGCAGCTTCAAAAGTAATGACGCCGTTGATATTAGCTATCAAGGTATCGTCATTGCTAAAGGTATTAGTTTATACTCGCATACAGAATTGAAATCGATTAAAGGGCTGAATAGTAGTCGGATAGAGTCGGTACTCGGCTTCAGTCATGGAGAAGAAGCCATTCATCGTGACGATTTGGTTCTGATTAAAGCGATTACATACTAACAAAATAAAAACACTAAACCAGTGTTAACGATACACCATGGAAACTAAAAAAAATGACATTCGATATTCAAATTACTGCAAGAAAAGCGGCTGCAGCGAAGCATCAAATAGCTTCCTTAAGTAACGCTAAGCGCAAAGCTTTACTTACGCAAATTGCCAACAATCTAATTGCAGAAACGGCAACTATTTTAGATGCTAATAAACTTGATATTGAACATGCAAAGAATACAGGTTTGAGCGCAGCCATGCTCGATCGTCTTCTGCTTGATGAAAAAGCCATAAAAAATATTGCCGATGCTGTTTTTCTAATTGCAGGACAACCCGATTTCTTAGGTGCTATTAGCCATTTGCAGCCAATGCCTTCAGGTATTCAAGTTGGCAAAATGCGTATTCCACTGGGTGTTATTGCGATGATTTATGAGTCAAGACCGAACGTGACGATTGACGCTGCTGTGCTTTGTTTAAAGTCGGGAAATGCGGTCATTTTGCGCGGTGGTAAAGAAGCTCAGCATAGCAATCAAGCATTAGCGAAAATATTAAAAGCTGCTTTAATAAGCCAGCAATTAAGCGAAGATATCGTTACCGTTATACCCGTTGCAGATCGCGAGGTGATGGCGAAAATGTTGACCTTGAGTGAAAGTATTGATCTTGTCATTCCGCGTGGTGGCGAAGGATTAATCAACTATGTAACCGAGCATAGTCGTATTCCAGTGATACAGCATTTCAAAGGCGTATGTCATTTATATGTAGATAAAGCGGCAAAACTCGATAAAGCCTTAGCGATATTAGAAAACGGGAAAACTCAGCGTACTGGTGTATGCAATGCGCTTGAAACATTGTTAGTACATGAGAGTATCGCCACTGAGTTCTTGCCTTTGGCGGCAAAAATGTTTGAGTCTAAGTCGGTTGTGGTGCATGCTTGTGAAAAATCACTCGCATATTTTAAGCACGCAACGCTTGCTGGTCGGGACGATTGGGAAGCTGAATATCTTGCCTTAGAAATTGCAGTGAGAATAGTTAATGATGAGGAACAAGCATTCGAGCATATTCGCGAGTATGCTTCAGGCCATACAGAAGTAATTGTTACAGAGGACTTTTCTCTTGCTCAGCGATTTATGCGAGAAGTCGATTCATCTGTGGTTATGATCAATGCTTCATCTCGGTTCTCGGATGGTGGTGAACTTGGTTTAGGTGCTGAAATTGGTATTTCGACAAGTAAGTTGCATGCCTATGGTCCGATGGGAGCTGAATCGTTAACGACTGAAAAATTTATAGTTATTGGGGATGGTTCAGTAAGACAATGAGCCACTTTTAAAACTAAAATAATAACAATAACGGACTTTTAAGTTCGATGATGTAAGCTTTAACTATGATAAATATTCATACGATGGAAAATGATGAGCTGATGACCAGCTTCAGTCAGCGTCATAAAATACTCGCTGCAGCGTTAGCTACGGTATTTATTGGCTCAGGCAATGCCACGGCGAAAGCCGTGATAGATGTTGATGAAAGTGAGCCTCTAACGACCTTCAGTCAAGCATACAAAGAATATGTCATAAGCATAAAGTCCGGAAAGTATTCACCAGACGAATTGGTTCATGTTGCAAAGCAAACTTACCTGCTAGGCAAGGCAAAGTTTGGTTCACGTCACCAGAGCACCTTTATGTTGCAGCAAAATTTAGCTAACGCTTATTTAGAGGTAGGAGAATATGCACTGTCTGCTGCCAATTATGAATCGGTTACTAATTACCATGAGGAAACTCAAGGTGATGAAAGCCAAGCTTATTATTTCGGCTTGCTCGATATTATCAATCTAATATACAGCGCATATAAAGGCCAGGGATTGTCAGCACGAGACTTAGGTATTTCTCAATTTGGGCGTAATAGGGCGATTGCAAAATTGTTTGAAGTTACTGAAGCGCTAATCTCAAGCATGCCCGAAAATAGCCTAATGTTCCGCGGGCACACAGTGAAAACTGCGGTCATTAATAATTGGGCGGAGAAGGACCAACGTCTCCTCAAAATAGCCAAACAATTCAATTTGGATGCGAAAAAGAATTTAGGTCAGGACTCTGTCGTCTATATCGAGTCATTGACCTATGTTGGCCAAGTATATTTTGGGATGCAAAAATACAAAGATGCGCGAATTGTTTTTGAGCAAGTGTTAATGTCAGCAGATGCCCAAGACGCCGCAATGCATCCATTTTTTGTCATTGCACATGCTCATCTCGTATCAATATACGCACGGAAAAAAGAAACCAAAAAAGCCATTTTTCATAGTCAAGCGGTGGGCGAGAGTAGGTCTTGGGTATTCAGGAAAAAACCTTTATATCAAGTCTCTGCAAAATTTCCGCCGCACAGTATCGCAAATGCTAATATCAATAACGCGTCTGTTATAATAACAATGGATATTAGTAAGAAAGGACAGCCAATTAACATGCGTATTAAAAGTAGTACGCACGCCGATTTTGATAAACTAGCCATTGATTCGCTTAAGCAATGGTATTACGCTCCAAAATTTGTCACTGGTAAATTTACCGTAGCAACAGGCTTCGACGTTACTATCAACTTTATACGAGAATAGTAAACGTCCATAAAAACGAGTTACCATGCCAGAAATTAAGAAATTATTAGATAACAATTTGCGTTGGGCAGAAGAGACGAAAAAAGCCGATCCTGAATTTTTCAATAAATTATCTGAACAACAAAAGCCGGTATATTTGTGGATTGGATGTTCAGATAGTCGAGTGCCGGCCAACCAAATTGTAGATTTGTTGCCAGGTGATATATTTGTGCATCGCAATGTAGCTAACATGGTTATTCACACTGACTTCAATTGTTTGTCGGTACTCCAATACGCTATCGATGTGTTGCAAGTCAAGCATGTTATTGTTTGTGGGCATTATGGTTGTGGTGGTGTTGAAGCCGCTATGGGCGACGATAGCTTAGGGTTAATTGATAACTGGCTAGCGCATATTAAAGACACAGCAAACGAGAATAAGGCATTATTGGATCCACTTTTACCAGAGCAAAAAGCCGCCAAATTGTGCGAACTTAATGTGCTACAGCAAGCTGAAAATGTCCGTCGTACTTCAGTATATCGAGATGCGATGAAACGCGAACAAGACGTTAAGATCCACAGTTGGATTTATAGTTTGAGAAACGGCAAGATCAAAGTATTATGACAAAAACAACGACACGCATCGCGGTTAAACCTCCATTGCCGTTATTAGAATTTATCGCATTAATGGCGCTTTTGACGTCACTTGTTGCGTTAAGTATCGATGCAATGTTGCCGGCTTTAAATCAAATTGGTTCTGACCTCGGTAGCCAAAGTACTCAGCAAACCTATTTAGTTATATCGCTCTTTTTTGGTGGTATGGCATTGGGTCAAATATTCTTTGGTCCATTTTCCGATGCTCGGGGCCGACGACTGACCATTCTAGTGGGTCTTATTATATTTATTATAGGTACCTTGGTTTGCTATTTTGCAGAATCGATGGAAGCTTTATTGTTTGGTCGCCTGATACAAGCTTTTGGGGTGTCTGGACCTAGGGTCGCCTCAATGGCTGTTATTCGTGATCAGTATGCAGGCGATGCAATGGCCAGGGTTATGTCGTTTATTACCGTTATATTTATCCTTGTGCCAATGGTTGCCCCTCTTGCCGGCCAAGCCGTAATGAAGTATTTTCATTGGCGTGAAATATTCACCGTTTTTTGGATCGTAGCCGTTATTTCGGGCTTGTGGTTTTTCTTACGTCAACCTGAAACTTTAATACGAGCTAATCGCAATAAGTTTGCTTGGCATCATTTCTTTCGGTCTTGTTTTTGGCTTTTAAAGCAGCCACAAGTCATGGGATACTCGATCGCAATGGGCTGCATATTTGGTGCTTTTCTAGCTTACCTCAGCGGTTCTCAAACGATCTTTCAAGAAATTTATGATACTGGTGAATGGTTTCCATTGGTATTCGCAACGTTAGCGTTTTCGATCGGCCTAGCATCGCTATTTAATGGTCTTATGGTTATGAAATGGGGGATGCACTCGATTTGTGACAGAGCACTTTTTTTCTCTTTGATTTACGGTGTAGCACTGACTGGAATTACGCTGTACTTTGACGGTGTACCGCCACTCTGGTTGTTTATTAGCACCATGTTTTTTGGTTTCTTTTTTATTGGTATGCTGTTTGGCAACTTGAATGCCTTAGCTATGTTGCCGGTTGGCCATATTGCCGGTTTAGGTGCAGCGTTTATAGGGTCTTTGACTAGCCTAATTGCGGTGCCTATTGCAACTACGATTAATCTATTTTTAAAAGATGATCTGACTCCCATTGCCCTTGGCTTTTTAATTTTTTCAGTATTGTCATTTTTTGCGGTGCAATACGCGAAGAAAAAAACAGCGACGTATCTGTAAAATGAGAATAAGTTCTCACGCTGTGGTGAAAAGTAGTTTATGTGAAACTGGTAATTTAATTACAATAAATACTGATTTATATGCTTGTTTTTTGTACTACCCTCTATTATTATGTAACTTTATTACTAAATGGAGAGGCTAATGAGCTTCAATAAACAATACCTAAAATCTAAGCCTGTTTGTAAAGTCACTTTTAAGTTGTCAAAAGACGAAGCTAAAAATGCTGATAAAGTTTGTATCGTGGGCGACTTTAACGATTGGGATGTTGCTACGACCCCAATGAAAAAATTAAAAAACGGATCTTTCTCGTTCACCGTTGTTTTGCCAAAAGATACCCAATACGAATTCCGCTACCTACTAGACGATAATCAATGGGAAAATGATTGGAACGCCGATGCTTATATCCCCTCGCCTGTGTCAGTTGACGAAAATTCTGTGCTATCAGTATAAGACGTATGCAATGAATTTGAGAGGGGATGCTAAGCAATGCCATCCCCTTTTATTTAAGATGTGTCTTTAGTCCAACTCGGACCCATTTTTGCCACTGTACGTTTTCTTTATTTTTGAGGCGAATTAAGCTTCTCACTAGAGCCTGTAATTCAACGGCATCTATAATGTAAAAAATGATCCAAGCAACTGGTGCAAGTATCAACAGGTTTGCATGAAATCGAGTTTTTGAATCGACAATAATTTGTATTACGATCACTATAGAAATAAAACTAATGACAAAAACCAATGGCATATAATCATTAGTATAAAAAGTATAACCATAAAATACAGCTAATAATAAAGCTTCAAACAATAAAGTAAGTTCTGCATAGACAGCAAGAGGTAACAGCATAAAAGTGAGGTAAGGAGAATGCTTTTTACTGCAACTAAAAAATAAATGTCGATGTTTTATAAAGGTTAACAAACGACCAAATTTCCATCGTAATCGTTGATTAAATAAGTCTTTAAAATTTGATGGACCTTCAGTATAAACCACTGCGTCAGCGGCGTAGCGAGTCTTATATCCAGCCCCTAATATACGCGTAGACATTTCGATGTCTTCAGTAATTATATCTTCATCAAATCCACCTAATTCATCTAACACCTTCTTTTGATAAGCGGCGGCAGCTCCACCAATAATATAGACAGAGTTAAATATAGAATCGGCACGTTTAAAGAAAAATCCATATAGATATTCCAGCTGTTGCATTAGCTCTATCGATTTTTTTCTATTACCTACAATGACATTTCCAGCAACCGCGCCAACATCTTTATCAGTAAATCGTTTTATGATATTGGTAATCGCCTTGCCTTCCATTACGCTGTCAGCGTCAATGGTTATGATGATTTCACCGGTGCAATTTTTCAATCCATAATTCAACGCCTTCGCTTTACCACCATTGGGTAATTCAAAATATTTGACTTGGGCCTTGGCAGTCGAGTCAGCTTGATAAGTGTTGACATAATCAGTCACTAATTGATGAGTATTATCGGTTGACCCATCATTAATGACGATGACTTCAAGATTTGCATAGTGGGTTTGCAATACAGATTTGAGTGTTTTTAAAATACCCATCTCTTCATTCCAGGCAGGAATTAGAACAGAAACGGAGTAATCTTTTGGCAGCAAAGATCGGGATTGCTGATATTTTTCAACCAAAGTGTAAAAGGGAATAGCGACTAACTGAATAATGTATTTAACAATTATTGGTGCCAAAATTAGAAAGATTACCAGCCTTGCATTTGTGAGTGAATCGGAAGCGATATATTCGGTACTAATCGCCAAATAAAATACGCTGACCGATGCAAAATACAACAGGCATAAAAAGACCAGACCGTTAATAGACACTGAAGATTTCATTGAGTTTTGGATTATTACTTGTTTTGTGGGTAGGGTAATAATTATGCCATTAAATACCAAAATGACAAGTGTTTGTCTTTTAACCACATGTCCTTGTAGTCTATCCTAGATTTTTCGGTCGCTATTCTCTTCATTATATTTTATCGCTTGCATTAATGACCTTACATCGACGTGTTCGTTTTTAATGATAAGTGTGATTGAAATTTCTTCGATGGCAGCCGCCAAACACACAAATGCTGCAAGTCGAAAGGGCCAGGCAGACAGCTCAGTAAATAATAAAATGTATCCGACAACAGTGATAGCAACTGCAATTTTAACTCCCCATGTGTGATAGCTGGTAAAGCGCTGGAACTTAATGAAACCGACAATTACCGGTACAGTGAAACTTAAAACGATTAATAAAAAGAAAATAACCTCACGCTGTATTATATCGGGCCAGAGTATCCAGGCACAGATAGCGATCGTCGTGTAGATTACAAAATCTCCCCAGCTATCAAGGTGTGAACCTAACTGTGTTATCTGATTGAGCGTTCTTGCTAAAAAGCCATCTAACACGTCGGTGAATTCAGCAAATAGCAATACACCGATAAACCAGTATGGTTGCAGAGTTAACGCAAAATAGAATAATACAGGTGCCATTAAAATCCTCAGGAAGCTAATGGCATTTGGAATATTAATGATATCTTTGTTGTTAGAGCTCATGTCTTTTCCTCAAAATAATTAGTAAGGTCTCTTACGAATGCCCCACTTGTATAGCGTTTGTGAGAGCGCAAGTTCGATTATGATAAATGCTATAATCACTACTATGAGTGACAATATATCAAGTCCAAAAGTAGCTCTCATCATGACAGCAGGGAATAGTGATTCGGGAACTTGATCAAGTAATGGGGCCATCGAGCTCGGTTGCATGCCTAGCCTCCGTTTAATAAAACTGGATGCCAGATCACCGAGAACTGCATAAGTGGCAATTAGCAAACCTGTTTCTGGCGCATAACCCATTAACCAGGCACATATGGGCGTAACGACGCAGGCACCTAATGCGCCTCGCCAAGTTTTTGAATCGCCTAATATTCGTCTAGTATCGACAAAGTGTTTTGTGCAATCGATGGGGAAATCATATTTTTTGTTTAACAATACTCGAATTAATATCGGTGTACCGTTTGCGATTATAATCAATAAAAGTAGTTGCAATAGTTCAAGGTTCATATCAAATCTAGGTGATTAATTTAAAACACGAAAGCGGTTTTATTTTGATAAATTGGCGACAACCGTATACTTTATACTAATTCAGTAACTCAAAAATTCAAATAGTTTATGTCCAATATTTCTATAAAAGTGCTGACTTACAATATTCACAAGGGCTTTAATACGAGCAATCTTCGTTTCATATTGCATGAGATTAAAAACGCCCTAAGAAAAGTTGATGCTGATATCATCTTTCTTCAAGAAATTCAGGGCGATCGTCAGATATCCAAGAAACGTTTTGATAACTGGCACAATAACAATCAATTAGACTTTCTTGCCGATAAGATCTGGCCTCATCATGCTTATGGAAAAAATGCGATATATAAGGCCGGTCATCACGGCAATGCTATCTTGAGTAAATACCCGTTTATAGAATGGGAAAATATCGATGTATCTTTTATGCGCTCCGCGAGTCGCAGCCTTCTGTACGGTGTTATTAAACTGCCGGATAGTGAAAAAAGAATTCATATCGTATGTGTGCATCTTGGCCTGTTCGAACGCGAAAGAGAGCGCCAGATTATAACGTTGAGTCAACGTATTAATTTAGTTGTACCGCCTGATGAAGCATTGATTATTGCCGGTGACTTTAATGATTGGCGTTCACGTGCCGAGCAGTATCTGTATCGCGAACTTAATATTAGTGAGGTTTTCAAAGACAGTTATGGCGCCTATGCCCGGACTTTTCCATCTTGGTTGCCGATGTTATCCATGGATCGTATCTATTATCGTGGACTTGATATCGTGGCAAGTAAACCATTATACGGTAAGCCATGGAGTCGCTTATCGGATCACGCTCCTTTGTCAGCGGAATTTAAAATCCAGTGAATCTTCAAAATGCAGTCTTTGTATGGAATACGGTAGTTGATTTTTGCATCGAGCATGCCGGACTATTAGTGACTGCATCATTACTAACGGCGGTCTTAACACTTGCACTTGTGCCCATATTGATCACAAGCATTCCTGCCGATTATTTTATCTGTGAAAAACCGTTGAAGATTAGTAAATACCACCCAATAATTAATTTTCTCTTAAAAGCGGCCAAGAATTTATTAGGCGCTGTGTTTTTGTGTGTCGGGTTTGTCCTACTATTTTTGCCTGGGCAAGGACTCGTTATGATATTGGCCGGATTATTGATTATGAACTACCCGGGAAAGTATGCAATTGAGCGTTGGTTGATTATAAAACTCGGCGCGCTCCCTGCAATGAATGCGCTGCGGATGCGTTATGGTAAACTGCCATTAATTTCGCCGACATTATAACCAGCAGTCTAGAAATAAAAAGCCCGACCAAAATGGCCGGGCAAAAGGAGCTTATGTAAAGCACCCAACGACAGAAAAAGGGATTAAGAAGCTGACTATATAATTCTCGCTTACGCAGATTCCACAATTGCTTTCATATCGATCATGTATCCGCGAAGTTTCTCGCCAACGCTTTCTACGCCATGAGAACGAATTGCATGGTTAACTAATACTAGTTTCTTGTTGTCCACGCCCGTGGAATGATCAGCCAAACCACCACCAATATGTTCTGCAGTGATTTTTGGCATTAAGTGTTCTTGTAACAACGGGACTGCCGCGTTAGCGAATAGATAGTTTCCGTATTCAGCAGTATCTGAAATAACGACATTCATTTCATATAGCCGCTTTCTAGCGATTGTATTAGAGATAAGTGGCGTTTCATGTAACGACTCGTAGTACGCTGATTCAGGTAAAATACCGGCTTCAACCATCACATCAAAGGCGAGTTCAACACCCGCTTTAATCATTGCAACTAGCAAAATGCCTTTATCGAAAAATTCTTGGTCTGAAATCTTACCGCTATATATAGGGGCGTTCTCGAAACCAGATTGACCTGTTTCTTCACGCCACATTAATAAATTAGCGTCGCCATTCGCCCAATCTTCCATCATGGTCGTTGAGAAGTGGCCACTAATAATATCGTCTTGATGCTTCTCAAATAGAGGGCGCATCAATGTTGTTAATTCAACTGATAATTCGTGAGCAACAATTTTGGCAGGGTTAGACAATCTATCCATCATGTTGGTTACGCCGCCGATTTTCAGGGCTTCAGTGATGGCTTCTAATCCATATTGAACCAATGCCCCTGCATAGGCAGGATCGACACCATCAGCTACCATCTTGTCAAAGGCAAGTATGGCGCCCGCTTGTTGCATACCACATAAAATGGTTTGCTCGCCCATCAAATCTGACTTCACTTCAGCTACAAAAGAACTCTCAAGTACGCCCGCTCTATCGCCACCAGTTGCGCTAGCTAACGCTTTCGCTGTTGCCCAACCTTTATTTTCAGGATCATTTTCCGGGTGCACCGCAATCAGTGTTGGCACGCCAAATCCACGTTTATATTCTTCCCTAACTTCGGTTCCAGGGCATTTTGGTGCGCACATAACTACAGTAATGTCAGCTCGGATCTGTTGACCTTCCTCAACTACGTTAAAGCCATGCGAATAGCTAAGTGTTGCGCCTTTTCTCATCAATGGCATAACCGCTTCAACAACGCTTGAATGTTGTTTATCAGGCGTTAAGTTATATACTAGATCTGCGCCTGGGATTAAGTCTTGATAAGTACCAACAGTAAAACCGTTTGATGAAGCTCGAACGAACGAATCACGTTTTTCATCAATGGCAGCTTGGCGTAATGCATAGCTGATGTTTAAGCCAGAATCGCGCATGTTCAAACCTTGGTTTAAACCCTGTGCGCCGCAGCCTACGATGACAATTGAATGACCTTTGAGATAATCACATCCGTCTGCGAATTCGTTTTTGTGCATAAACCGGCACTGACCGAGTTGGTCTAGCTGCTTGCGTAAAGGTAAAGTGTTAAAGTAATTTGTCATTTTCTGTCCAATAATCTTTTGAATCTGCTTTTCAAGCATCTCACTCAAGTTACACGTAATTAAAAGCTGATTGAGTGTTTATTTTTGTGTCTGTGACGACATAAATTAATAATAGATAAATATTTTTGTTTTATAAAGTGATATATTTGAAACTTAATGTTTCATATAGTGAAATATTAAATTTAAATGTGCTTTGGATTGAGGTTAGCAATAGGCGGTAGAGAATGGAATTAAAGGCCCTACAAATGTTCCGACATCTAGCCAAAAGCTTACATTTCGGTAAAACGGCTCGAGCAATGTTTGTTTCACCGCCTACTTTGTCGCGCGCCATTAGCCGATTAGAAGATGAATGCGGCGCTGCGCTGTTTGTTCGTAATAATCGTAGCGTAAAATTGACCGCTGCTGGGCAACAGTTTTTAGAATTCGCGGAATTGACTTTGAATGCCTGGTTGCAAGTGCGTGCTGACATTGGCCAACAGCAAACTCAATTGAGTGGATCCCTTTCGTTATATTGCTCAGTAACTGCAAGTCAAAGTCATTTGCCGAAGTTGCTAGATAAGCTGCAGGCGCAGTATCCTCAAATTGAACTGAAACTAGATACGGGCGATCATTCCCTTGCTATAGACACCATTGAGCAGCATAAAGCCGATATAGCGATTGCTATTCACACCCCAGATTTTCCTGATCACTTATCATTTATACAAATTGATAAAGTCCCTTTAGTCCTGATTGTTCCCAAAACACTTCAGATAGCTAATGTTGATGAGGTGAAGTGGCACGAGCACAGTGTTGTAATGCCTGCGGGCGGACCATCGAAAAGAACAGTAAACCATTGGTTTGCCGAACATGGTGTAAAACCAAGAGTATATGCCAGCGTGTCAGGAAACGAAGCTATTGTGAGCATGGTGGCCCTAGGTTTAGGCATTGGTTTTGTTCCGCAAATTGTTTTAGATAATTCGGTAGCTAAAACAAAAGTTACCAGCATTGATGTAAAAGATATAGAGCCTTACTCCTTAGGTTTGTGTTTTTTGCGCGAACGCGAAAATGAAGCCTTAATGCGGGTAATGATTGATCTTTTCAAAAGTTAATGTATTTAAATGCAAACAAAAAGTTAAGCTTACTTGACATTTAAGTAAAGTAAGCTTAACCTGACTATAAGTAAAGGACGCTTTACTTATAGTCAAAGAGTTTAATGTAAATTCTTCGGTAATATTTTATTAGATGGCCCTTATGTAAAAGTAATGATTATCAATTTTTGGTATGACGGCTCATTTTGATATCAGGTTTCGACAAATATGCAAACAGCTATCTAGCGACATAACGCTTTAGCTCAGCTGGACCGGCATTAGGGTAAACACAAAAGGTAATGACATGAACGATATACAGAGCAAAAAAACGAACAATAGTATTGCCAGCAAATCTAAACAAAACACAAAATCCTTGGCTATTTGGACCGGTGCATGGCTAGTAAGTTTAGCTCTTGTGGCTTTTGGTCCATTGTTATTATGGGACTATCATCAGGCTATTTCTTTAAGCGCCATTGCCCTTAATGTGTTCATGGGCTACAAGATGATTATGGTAAATAAAAAGCATTTGGAAGATTTAGACGAGCTACAGCAACGTATTCATCTGGTCGCAATGGCGTTGTCGTTGGGGGTGAGTATGGTTTTTGGTGCAGTATATGGTTTGCTAGAATCAATACGCTTAGTTGAATTTCAGCCAAGCCCCTCAGGCGTACTTTTTGTAATGGGTATTTCATATGCCGTGGGTATGGTCTTGGCCCATAGGAAGTATTCATGAAAAATCGGTTTAAAGTACTGAGAGCAGAACGCGATTGGACTCAGGCTGACCTTGCCGCAGAATTGGATGTTTCGCGACAGACCATTATTGCAATAGAAAAAGGTAAGTACGATCCTAGTTTGTCTCTTGCATTTAAAGCCGCAAAGCTTTTCGACATGCAGATAGAAGCGATTTTTCAAGCGCCTCAGAGTACTTAGTTTATTCAGTGAGTTCATTTAACATGCGGTCAAAGCC
>Ga0307488_10000785_pt1 | contig 26420 bp, 19 predicted proteins | sample SB02metaG_FD_202248 | JGI IMG/M metagenome (GOLD analysis project Ga0307488, IMG submission 202248) | Sea-ice brine microbial communities from Beaufort Sea near Barrow, Alaska, United States - SB 0.2 | ecosystem: Environmental > Aquatic > Marine > Coastal | place: USA: Alaska | collected... | reverse complement strand
TTATTAAGTCAGTTAAAAATATCCCAACAGCCATAACGCTAATAGGGCCAACTACTGACACACACTTTGGTAATATGAATTATTAAGTCAGTTAAAAATATCCCAACAGCCATAACGCTAATAGGGCCAACTACTGACACACACTTTGGTAAAATCAATCGTTACGTCAGTAAAAAAAGACCCCAACAGCCATAACGCTAATAGGGTCAACTACGGACACACACTTTAGTAAAATGAATATTTAACAAGGGCCTTAGCAGCTATTACGCTAAGGGGCCCTATCTGCATTATTTAAGACCTGTACTATTTAATAAAATGAATAGTTAAAGTTGACCATGTAAGAAGGGCCAAATTGACGACGGGTAGTAACGATACCATTGTCATCAACTGTTTCTTCATCCACATCAGTCAAGTTGGTACCTTGTAATGACACCCGCAACCCTTTCAAATAGTCCATATCAGAATCTTCAAAGTCATAAGAGATTTGTGCATCAACCAAGGTCACACCATTACGGGTGGCCGTCTCGATTTTATTCGATCCGCCCCGTTGGTAAGTGGAGTAGTCAGAGCGATCGGTGCCCGCTACCCGTACTTCAAAACCAGCCATAGCATAGTATGCCGTTACGGAGTAAGTGCTGTCAGATTGACCAACAAGGGGTGAGCCATCATCAAGCTTAGCGTCCACAAAGATTGCGGATGCCGCCACACCAAAGCCATCCAGGTTATCGTTAAAAATATTAAAGGGAACGTTGCCGGTCAGCTCCAGGCCTTTTACTTTGCCTTTTAAACCGTCCTGAAAGAACGAATATGTACCATAATCTGGCGGCGTAATTAAGTCTCCTTCAGCGTAAAACACTGCAGCAGGGCCAACTACCCCATCTTCGGTAGCCACCCGGTCATGGAAACCTGGGATATAGTAATCTGCACCGCTATTGGTTTCGTCATTTCTGAAGTTAATAATAGAGCTGTCGCCACTGCTTTCTTGGGTTAAATTAACTAAATCTTTATAGAAAACAACCGCCGATAAATACCCTTCATCTTCAAAATAATGTTCGAAAGACACATCAAAGTTATTTGACTCTAAAGGACGAAGTGACGGATTACCTGCAAATTTAGACCAAGGCGTACCATATTGATTCACTGCTTCTATATTATTTGGAACAGAGATTTGCGTAATATTTTGATCAAACTTAACAAAGCTAGAGGCTTTCATTTGGTCAATCCGCGCGCGGCTAATAGCTTTGTTAGCAGCAAAGCGTACAAACTGGTTGTCGCCCACTTCTACGCTCACGTTCAAACTCGGTAGTACGTGACTATAATCGTCGCCGCCTGATACCCGGCAAGCATCATCGATTTGCTGATCATCGTTGTCGTCACACACTGCAAAGTTAGCGCCTACAATACCGTTAAAACCGGTTGATGATTGGTCGGTTTGTACATACTGCACGCCAACATTACCCATCACTGGAAGGCCATTAAACTCTGTGGCAAAGTCACCTTTAACATATAAAGTCGTGACTTCTTCTTCAACTATATAGGTATCCCCTAAACGGTCAGGCTCAAGTAAACCCGCATCGTTATAGGTGTATTCGCCATCGTTATAGGGTGCAAAACCGTTATAAGCAACCACATTACCCAAGCCTGCCCAGGTTAAATCAGCCAGTCCGTCGTACAAGTACTCTGCTGGAATGGCATCAGAGAAGGGATAAGATGATGCAGTGGCAAAAAATCCTTTATTGTTTTTATCTTTAAAGCGATCGCTGTAGTTGATACCAGCCGTAACCGTGTGGAATAAATCACCCTCTACTATGCCTACTACTTCAAAACGCACTGTGGTTAATTCTTCGCTAAAATCAGCGTAGTTTAAAAAACCATCTTGTGCATTTAAGTAACTGAACGGGTCGCCATTAGCATTTACTTCTGTGGAGCTAAAGTCGTCAGCCAGGTTCGCTAACCCGCCACCCCATACTTGGGGCCCAGTGAGTTGTAAGGCAGTGGGATCAGAAAACGCATCTAAACCAGATGAGCCAGTAAAGGTTATTCCATCGGGGCTCATTTCAAATGTGCGGCTGCCGTACTCAGAGGTACTCAAGGCGCTAGATCGGCCCAAACCAGCGTACGATTCACCGGCAAGGTCACGTTTGCTCGACTCGCTTTTGGCAAGATCAACTTCCACCGACCAGCTGTCGTTCAGGTGATATTCGATATTCAAACCGTAAACGGTTAAGTCACCGTCTTTTTGCAGGGGATTGTTAAGCAATACAGAGTTAGCATTGACTTGGGTACCCGTAGACGTGTTGCCCGAGCCCGTAACATTGGCTGCTTCAAAGGGTTCGATAAATCCCCGCCTGATACCAGAATCAGAGTAGCTGATATCCAGCACATCCACGATAACATTTAGGTCATCAGAGGGTTGAAATTGCAAAACGGCAGACACCGTATCCCTCTCTAACAGCGTACTTTGGGCGTTGATATCTAAACCTGAGGGTAATATTTGCCCGTCATCATTGGTATTGTAGCCCCATACACCATACTTACGTTGGTTGTTAGGTGACTCAGTAGTGGCCAGTGCCACAGCCAAACCTATGGTATCGTCGGCAAATTTTTCAACGAAAGATAAAGATAAACGATGGCCCTTGTTATCAAATTCAGGGTTATCAGATGCACGGCCACTGAGTTCGTAAACGCCGTTAACCGTTAAGGTTTCTTGTGCCTGTAAAGGGCGTACGGTTTGTAAATCAACCGTACCACCAATACCTTGTACCATTAGGGTTGCATCAGTGGTTTTATAAATAGTTGCGCCGGTCATAATTTCAGAAGGATAAAGATCGTATTCAACACCACGGTTGTCGCCAATACCGATTAATTCACGGCCATTTAACGAGGTGCCAGTGAAATCTTCTTTAAAACCACGTATGGAAATACCTGAAACACGCCCACCGACCCGCTCACCAGACATACCCGGCAAACGCGCTAAGGACTCGGCGATAGACGAATCGGGTAATTTACCGATATCTTCTGCTGAAATGGCTTCAACGATGGAGGAATTGTCCATCTTCACCGCCTGGGCTCTAATCAGTGAACCTCGAATCCCTGAAACAGAGATCACTTCAACATCCCCTTCAGCAGCATCTTGTGCCATAGACAGTGAAGAAAACATTGCCGCAGATACAGCAAGGGATAATAAAGCAGGTTTAAATAAATGTGTATGTTTCATGTGTGTAACCCCATTGTTATGTTAACAACGAAATACTTTTAAACTTTCGTTTAAAAATCGCTGTATCACTTTTATAAGCTAGCCGCATAGCGGCTGCTTACATGCTTATTAAAAATCGATTTAGACCTAAACCCTGTGGATTTTAAGTTGCGGGTGCCTGTGTGCAGGCATTTAAAACTGAGGCCAACGCGGCAAAACATGTTGTTATAGTCATCAGTTTAGGGCTGCAAACCATACTCAGTTTTTTCAATTTGCGCCAAACGCTGCTCTGTGGGATTGAAAATATAATTGAGAACCAAACCCACAAACAAGATAGTGGCAAACACGCTGGCTACCATAAATCCATATTTGGCATCGCCACCGTAGGCATCGCTCACTATGCCCATAATCAGTGGCCCTACGGCCGCGCCAGCGGCGGTAAAAAACAAAATGACCCCGGCGACTGTGCCGTGTTCATGTTTGGGGAAGCAGCTGATCCCTTTAGAGTTAAAGGTAGGATAGATAACCGACATGAAAATCCCACTCAAAGGGAATAGGTACAATGCAAGAGCTTTGCCGCCTAATAAACCACCTATAAAACAACTCATAATGCCAAAACTAAACACCATCAGAACCATGGCCCAATTAAAATGTTGCATCATCCATATACCGAGAAAACGTCCTGCAGCCCGTAAAATGAAAAATGCGGTTACCGAGTAGGTAGCGAGAGTCAAGTCGAAACCCTGTGAATAACAACGGTAAATTTCGCCGACTGTGACTGCATCACACACCAGATAACTGGGCATCCACACATAAATGGCGCTTTCTGCGGCCACATATAAAAACGCTCCCAGGGAAAAACCCATGGCATAGGGATTTCCAAGTAATTTTAAGGTGCGAGCGATGTTAATGGGCTCTTGGGCTTTTACACCTTTGGTATGTTCGGGGTAATTGGCTAAAGCCGCAATAAGGATCAACAGTGTGCATAGGCCACCGGCAATGACGTATAACCATTGCCACCCCACACCTTGACTGATCAGGTAAGCAACGATTAGCGGGCCAATAATGGCGCCCACACCAAAAAAGGCCTCAGCCCCGTTCATCGTTGAGGTGTGCTGTTTGGTGGAGCTGGAGATGTCACCAATTAAAGCTAACGCACCGGTTTTAAAAACCCCCACCGCCACGCCAGACAAGGACATAAGGGCGATAATAAACGGAAATGTCAAATCCAGAATAAAGAAGTAACAAGCGCTGGAAAATAAGCTGAGGCCCAAAATAATGGTGGTCTTACGGCCATATTTGTCGGCTAAAAACCCCAGAAACAAACCTGATAAGGCGATACCTAACATAGGTAAAGAATGCATCAAACTCGCCTGGGTATTGCTCACATTAAAGGTCACTTTAACCACTTTAATAATTTCCCCGACTGAATCTGAGGTCATAGCAAACATCATAAACATTATGTAGGTTAACCAGCGGATTAAGGTACTACTGCCTGTGGCATTAGAATTTGCCATGTTTTAAGCCTTATATAGATGAACTAACAACATAGTTAAACAAATTTGAATGTGATAAATAAAATCATCTCACACCCCCCGTGACGCAATTAACCAACCGCTCAACTTAATCGGTTAAGACAAATTAGCAAATAATTTACATATTGTAAACAATTTGTGAAAATATTTAATGTATTATCTTTAAAGTAGTCAAATTTAGGTTATCATAATAAACTTAATCGATTTAGTAACAGAGGGATTTATGGATCTAAACTTGGAGAGTCAGCGTTCTCTGGAACGAATTATTACTGACTTGGATTTAACAAAACTTTCCGCCGCTGAGCGAGAAGTATTCAAACAACGCTTGCTCGAGCATTTCCCCCGACTTTTTAGCCTATTGTTTGATATCTATGCTCAGCAATATGATTTCTATTACTACTTACAAAATTTAATCCAGGGACTGGTCAATAATTATGCCCAGCGCGCCGAGGTTCTGAAAGCTAAAGACAATACCCGTCTAAATGATCCCCATTGGTACCAGCACGAAAAAATGCTGGGCATGGCCTGTTATGTGGATTTGTTTGCCGATGATCTGTTGGCACTAAAAGAAAAAATTCCCTATCTCAAAAAATTGGGAGTCACCTACCTACACTTAATGCCCCTGTATGAATCTCCCGAGGGAGACAGCGATGGCGGTTATGCGGTATCCAACTATCGCAAGGTTAATAAAACCTTAGGTACCAATGCTGATCTAGCGGCCCTTTGCAAAGCACTGGCTAATGAGGGTATAAGTTTAGTGCTGGATTTTGTATTCAATCATACCTCAGATGAACATCCCTGGGCTGAGGCAGCTAAAGCCGGTGATACTGAATTTATGGGCTACTACCATATGTTCGATGATAAACGTATACCTGAGCAGTATGAGCAAAATTTGCGGGAAATTTTCCCCCAGGTCCGCCGCGGTAATTTTAGCTGGAGCCCAGAAGCGAATAAATGGGTATGGACTACCTTCAATAACTTTCAATGGGATCTAAACTACGCTAACCCAGCTGTGTTTAATGCCATTGTTGATGAAATGCTCTACCTGGCTAACTTGGGTTGTGAAGGTTTACGCCTGGATGCATTGGCTTTTATTTGGAAAGAAATGGGCACAAGCTGTGAAAATCAGCAAAAAGCACACAGCCTGATCCAGGCATTTAACTGCTGCCTGCAAATCGCCGCCCCGGCGGTTGTATTTAAATCCGAAGCCATAGTACATCCCGATGAGGTACTGAAATACATAGACAAACAAGAATGCCAGCTTTCTTACAACCCCCTATTAATGGCGCTTATTTGGAACACGTTGGCCACCCGTGATGCTGGCCTGCTAACGGAATCAATGATCAAGAGTTTTCCCATATCACCAGATTGTGCTTGGGTCAATTATGTACGTTGCCATGATGATATCGGCTGGACCTTCGACGATGATGTGGCACAAAATCAGGGTGTGAACGGTCAGGATCACCGCTATTTTTTGAATCAATTTTACACAGGTCGCTTTGAGGGCTCCTTTGCTACCGGTGTAGCCTTTGCTGAAAACCCCAGCAACGGTGACTGCCGGGTCTGTGGCTCCCTCGCCTCTTTAGCTGGCTTAGAACAAGCCCTCGAATTAAATGACAAACAGCTTGTGAAACATGCCATCGGGCGCATATTACTGGTGCATAGCATTATTTTAAGTATCGGTGGAATTCCGCTGCTGTATTCAGGGGATGAAATAGGATTAACCAATGACTATAGCTATCAGCAAGATAGCACTAAGGAGCATGATGCCCGGTGGGTGCAGAGAATCGCTTTAAGTGATGAAGCCATTGCCCAGAGCCGGTTAGCTAATAACCCGCAAAACAAAGTAGCAACGGGGTTGCAAAAGCTTATTGATATTCGCCGCCAACACAGCGTATTCGGTCAAGGGCAAACCCATATTTTACCCCTTAGTAATCAGGCTGTTTTTGCGTATGCCAGACGCAATCAAAAAGGACAGGAATTGATCGCTGTGTGTAACTTCAGCGAACATCCCCAGTCCATAACACGGGCTGCCCTGGGATTGGATAATGGTGGATTGTGGCAAGACTTGTTACAGGATAATCGCCCCGAAACACCGCCTGAGCGAATTGAAATATTACCCTACCAGGTAATGTGGTTTTTGAGTTAGCTTATACCCAATGTTGATTAGGCACAGCTGTGCCTAATCACTAAGCGCGTGTCCAGAATGACCGTACGCTCCTCCTCCGGATCCAGCAGCATACGTGCGGCCACCCGACCTTTTTCGAGACTTTGCTGGCATACAGTGGTTAACCCCGGATTGCTGCGCTGGGCTTCAGGAATGTCGTCAAAGCCGGTGATCTTAACAAGCCCAGGCACATCTATACCCAACCCCTGAGCCACCCGTATGGTGGCTAAAGCAATCACATCACTCATACACAAAATCACGTCAGGTAAAGGGTTAAGGGTTAATGCTTCCCGGGCGGCTATTTGGGCATTGGCCGGAGTGTTTAGGGGGATGTGCCATATATGACTCGGTTGAATAACAACTTCGCAGGTCTGGGCAGCACGGAGATAACCTTTAAGGCGACTACGGGAAATTTCATTGGAATCAAGTTCGAGGTCCTGCTCCGTCAAACGTCCGATGCGATCGGAATCGACCAGACGCAACCCCAGGACCGCGACATTATCAGGTTTCCCTCTAAGGGCATGCTCAGCCACTCTAAAAGCACCATCTTCATTGTTGATATTCACTGACGCACTTTCACTGGATTCAAAATCCACTGCTATAAATGGTTTACCACTGCGCCGTACTCGTGCAAAAATATCACCTTTAGGTGCACCATAAAAAATAAAGCCGTCGGGTAAAGATTCTGCACTACTTTGCTGGTTCGAGTCTTTTTCGCTGGACATTAACAGCATCTGTTTATTTTTTTCCACCAATACCTGTGCAACGCCTTGTAACAACTGGCTAGCAACTGGATCTGAAAAACTATAACTAAGGGAGTCAGCCAGCACTACGGCTATCACCCCAGATTCACCTTTGCGCAACGAGCGAGCAGCAAAATTAGGCCCATGATATCCCAATTCACTAGACTCTCGTAGAATGCGCTCCCGTAATTTTGCTGACAATTGATCAGGCCGGTTAAAAGCATTTGACACAGTGGCTGTTGATACACCCAGTTGCAAAGATACTTCTTTGAGATTGCGTTTCTTGTTAATAATTTTATCCCTAACCTGTTATTGAACGACTATCAATATTACCTAAAAAACGTATCCATCCTGTGCCTGTTGGCTGTGTGAGCCTACCATATTAAGACATAATCCCAATTTATTGCAGGTAATTTCAACAGCCACCACTGAGGCAGCACAGAAACAAACTCTTAAACCATTATTTTGCAATCACGAGAAGAGAAAACCAGGTATAACCTCTGCATTAAACTCACGGAAAAAAATCAAGCTATATTCTTTAACATTAATAATATAGATTATTTTAAGCGTATAAAATACTCCAGAATAAAGCGGTATTATTTCATCGTTAATATTATTTACAAAAAGAGTCTATCGAATTGCCACCTACAAATCACTTAAAGGGTTAAGTTGATTTAACAGGCAAATTATTTATTTTTTAAAATCAAGAAAATATACAGCAAAGTAGACGAAGTTTGCCATAACTCACGCTATTTTTAACCCGTACAAAATGAGTACATCTATTGCCACCTACTACTTTATCCCTGATCGTGCAGACGTTTGTATAAAAAATCCATGCACCTAACGAAGCGAAAAATAAAAATTTAATAAGGAAAATGACAGTTTGATCAATCATTTTAGCCATATCAAGATTTTTGTTTAGTTTTAATACCGCAGTTATTTTCACAGGCGACAAACCAATACAAACGTTATGGTAACCTACTCCTTTGTTTCACAGTTTGTTTATCATCTTGCCAGTCTTAGGGCCAGCGGCTTAAGCTATATAGACGGTAACTATCTTTGTGATAAATTTGCGCTTAAGCCAACATTAGAGCTGATTGGCGTTCTGTCTCTGTTGCAGCTATAGGCGCCCACATTGGCTAATTTTTCAAGGGTTACAATTAAATCGAAGCCAGGGACGTTTTGTTGCAATGAGGTGATACTAACGCCGATAGCATCGTCACCACCGTAAAGCTGATTCGGATCTTTATTGCTCAGATATCCCAAGTGGTGTGCACTTTAAGGGGCAGTCGCCGAGTTCTGACGCACATTGCATATTTATCCCGTTCATCCCTTTTTTCCTCGAATAATATAGTCTGGCGGCGGTATTTACTTTCTTTGCTTTTAGGGTGATTTTACAGTTAATATTCGCATTCTATTTAATGCCCAAAACCAAGGGCGAGTCATTGGAATATTTGTCAGCAAAATTAATTAAACAAACGAAAGACAATCACTAGTGGGCATAACCTTTTTACTTTCTTTCGTTATCTTATTATTGCCTTGCTTATCCTCTTGACTACTCATTTACGAAAATAATAAGGGATCCGCCTTGAACGAAGAATTATTCCGACCCTTCTACCATTTTACACCGGCAGAAAACTGGATGAACGATCCTAATGGTATGGTCTATTATGCCGGCGAATATCATTTATTTTATCAGTATCATCCTTATTCAACTGAATGGGGGCCCATGCATTGGGGCCACGCAGTCAGCACTGACATGCTTAATTGGCAGCACCTGCCTATCGCGTTATCCCCTGATGAACATGGCGCTATTTTTTCTGGCAGTGTGGTCATCGATAGCAATAATACCTCGGGGTTAGGCAGCACAGATAAGCCCGCTATGGTTGCTTTATTTACTTACCACAACGCAGAAATGAAAAAAGCGGGAGCACGGAATTTTCAAACTCAAGGTCTTGCTTACAGCGTAGACAAAGGGCGAACCTGGGTTAAATATAAAAACAATCCGGTAATGGAAAATCCAGACTTAATAGATTTTCGCGATCCTAGAGTGTCTTGGTATGCGCCCCAAGAAAAATGGCTGATGGTGGTTACCCAAGGTGATAACATTGGCTTTTATAGTTCAAAAGACTTGATCGATTGGCAGGCCCTGAGCTCCTTTGGCAAAGGTATTGGCGAACACAGTGGTGTGTGGGAATGCCCTGATTTTATCCCCATAAAAATTGCAGGTACAGCTCAAAGCAAATATGTGTTGCTCGTTAGCATAATGCCCGGAGCGCCTAATGGCGGTTCAGGCACACAATATTTTGTTGGTGATTTCGATGGCAAAGATTTTGTCGTAGACCCGGAATTTGCTGTTCAACTACAAGAGCATAATGCCTTGTGGCTGGACTATGGCACAGATAACTATGCAGGTGTAACGTTTTCAGGAGTGCCTGAATCAGATGGACGCACCCTATTTATGGGCTGGATGAATAATTGGCTTTACGCCACCAAAGTGCCCACTGAGAAGTGGCGCGGCAGTATGACTATTCCTCGCACCTTAAGTTTGCAAGAGGTAGATGAAGGGTTAAAGCTCATTTCTCGGCCCGTTAAAGAATTAAAAAGCATTAGTAACCAACCTGCTGATTTTCTAAATATTCGGGTGAATAAGGATGTTGAATTTTCAACACTTTTTGGTCCGATTTCCGGGGCTAACCGACTGAGCATGATAGTGACCAAACAAGGCGCTAATAGTTTGGAATTAACCTATAGCAATCACAATCAGCAACAGCTTGTGATATCCCTCGACATTACCAGCGGCGCAGTCACCATTGACCGATCCCGTTCTGGGACAACTGATTTTGCAGAACATTTTGCCAAACCACAAGTTGGCAAGCTCAGGCCTAATTTAGACAGCTATTCGTTTGATGTTTTTTACGACATGGCATCTATTGAAGTATTTATTAACGATGGCGAGTTGTCGATGACGGCTTTGGCTTTCCCTACCAGTCCCTATAATAAAATTCAGCTCAAGGCCAGCCACGAAGTACTCTTGAATAAAGTGACCATGGTACAACTGAAAAACGAATAAACCGGTCCATCTTGCCGCCTGGCTGCAACGCCAATGGCTTGAGGAATAAAGCGTCATTATCCATCTGCAATGGCCAAAGGAATTTAGCCATTGCAGGGATGTCCTGCCAACATGATGCCTTCAAAATCCCTCCTTACATTTACGCTGGTCAGGTTGTTGACCACCGCGTTAGACAAGCACAAGCCCTTTACACCCCAGACCTATAACCAACTATAAACAAAATAAGATTGCTCCTACCTCCAAGCTCAAGCAAGCTAAGGACTAACTACACTTGTCAGGAAAGTTGTCATGCTCACGCTTTATGGTTTTGATGTCAGTAACTATCACAATATGCTCAAACTGGCCATGGCCCATAAGGGCCTGGAGTACCAGGTTGTCACTATTTATCCTAATCAAGACCCGGCGTTTCTGGTTAAAAGCCCCATGGGCAAGGTCCCTGTACTGGAAACTGAAGATGGTGTGATTGTGGAAACAAACATCATTATGGAGTACCTGGATGCACGGTATCCTGAAAACCCACTCTATCCACCTGATCCCTACCAGCAGGTTAGGGTCAAAGAGTTGGTTAAATTTATCGAATTGTACCTTGAGTTACCCGCCCGTCGCTGTCACCCACAAGCCTTCTTTGGTACACCGGTTAGCGATGAAACCCGTAAAGACGTAAAGCGCGCCTTATATAAAGGCATGGAAGGCTTGTCTCGTCTCGCTGAATTCTCACCTTACATCGCCGGAGACAGTTTCAGTGCAGCAGATATCATGTTTTTATATGCGGTTGATCTGTCAGCCGCCGTTGCCCATAAATTATTCGATGTGGATTTGTTAGCCCTTGCCCCTGGGGCAAAAGAATTGATGGCCAGGCTTAATCAGTTTGAAAGCGTCAAAAAAATTGCCGCTGAGCGCAAGGAAGCACAAGTTGCTTTTAGCCAGTATATAGCCAGTTTACAAAAATAAACTTATATAAACGGTATGCCCCCGCAGGCATAATCCTTTACCATAAGAGGCTCATATAGGAGAAACCGATGAGCCTTACCTCTAATGCTAAATTTAGCTGCCCCTACTGCATGGAAATCAATAATATTGAAATTGACCCTGAGAATGACCTCGGCCAACAACAGATAGCCGACTGCCGGGTCTGCTGCAGCCCGATAGAGATACTGATCACCGAGGGGCTGGATCAATCATTCACTATTATCGCCCGTACAGACAGCGAATAAATCAACCTACTAGTCACTGGAGTCCCATTTTGATAGATATATTTCACGCATCAGAGTCGTTGCAAAAAAAATTACAAAATATCGAAAATGAACGTGAATTGGTACAGCTAGTACTGAAAAACCTTAGCCAATATAGATTTGCCTCCCGGGTGGATCATAGTGAGCTACAAAGCGTATTTGCCGCCACTGGAAGTCAGTTACCCGGTGAACCTGCCCCGGGTAATAATGCCGATGGGCAGGCGATTACCTGTAAACCTGTGCCAACAAGGGCAACCCAGTACAACGATATACTACTGGAACGCAAGCCGGGCTTCATTCACCTGGCAACACCAGCAGGCTTTATACCCCTGGTAGATGCCATTGAGCGGAACGGTTTTTTGCATAAAAGACTGCTCAACTAGCCGCCGGTCTACCTTGTCGCACCCGGGAATATTACCACGGCTTTTATTATGCTTAAGCCTAATACCGGGCAGCGTACAAGGTGAACAATTGGCCTTTAGTAAATAAAAACCACCTGGAGTCAAACGGCACCGGGTATCCTCAGTCCTTGACAGTTATTATCTCCAATCGCGGTGACTGTGACACTAATTGCCACTTTGCTCAATCCACTATTGCCCGATGTAGCCTTGATCATGCTATATCTGCCCAACCATGCACTGTTAGGTATTAAGCTGCCCCTGTTAGGTAGTGAAATAGAATATAGGCAGCAAAGATTATCAATTAATGGAGCCCTCGGAGGCTTAATTAATTACACTGGATGACACGGTAACTAATAACCAAAGCGCGAACAATAACCGGATACCTCAGCAAAACTGACAAAAAACATGATCTCAGTTTTTTACTAACTCATCTGCTCGTGGAGCATCTCCGTCGAGGTAATGGAGGCTAGCGTATAACACATTTAATTCATATTATTATGTCAATGAGAGTCTTTGCTATAACGGTTTCATGGGCAGGGATAACTATTCCACCAAACATTTAGTTAATTCGCCAACATCCTTACAACGCAGTTGTTCCATAGTTTGCTGTAATTGTTTTTTCAACATATTGATAGTGTGAATACCTCCTTGATCACCCAAGGCTCCAACACCATAGACAAACGTACGGCCCAAAAAAGTAAAATCAGCCCCTTTGGCTAAGGCACATGCGACGTGTGAGCCGCTACGCAAACCACTGTCCATAAAAATTTTAATCTGATGACGATATTTGTCGACAATCTGTGCCATGGTTTGTAATGGTGACTCACCGGCATCCAGTTGCCTGGCGCCATGATTGGACAGCACCACCGCATCCGCACCCAACGATATGGCATGGCGCACATCCACTTCACTCACCAGCCCCTTGATGACTAGTGGTCCCTGCCAACTGTCCCGTATAGGCTTTAAACTTTCCATATCTACTTTACCCATCACCGTATTGTTCATAAAAGCTGCCAGCTGATCCACCGGCATATTGGCTGGCATATAGGGTTTTAGGGTTTGCATCTCGGGTTTGCCAGCTAATGCAGTATGGTACAACCAATTAGGGCGACTAAGCATCTGCATAATATTTGCCATAGACATTTTAGGTGGCATAGATAAGCCATTACGAATATCGTTAACGCGATAACCAAAGGTTGGCACATCCACAGTGACTACCAGGACCGGGATTTGTGCGGCATGTATTCGCTTGAGCAAGTCCTCACGGATAGTGCTATCCGTAGGGTTATACAACTGAAACCAGGCTCGCCCTTCGGACACCTCAGCAATGCGCTCCAGACTACTTGAGGAGACGGTGCTAAGCACATAGGGGATATTGAGTTCAGCAGCCGCCTTAGCCAGTATTTCTGGTGCCTTTGGCCACATTAATCCTTGCAAGCCTACCGGGGCTATACCAAAAGGTAGGTCGTAGCGATGACCAAATAGTTCGCAGCTCAAATCGGTTTTATCAAAAGGTTTAAGTAATTCGCTACGTAACTGAACTTGATCAATGTGTTGGCGATTACGCTGCAAACCCACCTCATCAATACAGCCTCCTTCAAGATAGTCAAATGCAAAACCTGGCATACGTTTTTGCGCCGCTTTACGTAATGCATTGGAATCAGGAAGGCCAGGATTGAAAAAGTCTGATGAGGCATTATTCATATAAGCATATCTCTGTTTGTTTTACTGGATGAAATAGAAACTTTAGGTTTGTCTTTGAGCAAAAAAGACAGACCCGTAAAAATTTAAAATATGGATTCACCCTCCGGTTAAAGCACCTCATATGGGCTCTTAAAACTCATGACAAAAATATGAGGTGCTGGCTTGCTTATGTAATTTAGTCTCCATCATAAAACATGTTTAAAGCAGAGAATAATTTTTATTCCCTGCTTTTTTAGATTAACAATAAGCACCGTTAGCTTTAAAGCTGTTCCTCGGCAAACTCAGCCAAACGACTGCGCACCACTCCGTCCAGATTGATAGTGGCACTGCCAGAAAAATTCTTGAATTTTTCAACTATGTAGGTCAAACCTGAGGTCACTGCCGACAGGTAATTACTGTCAATCTGGGCCAAGTTACCACTACAAATTAATTTGGTGCCTTCACCACAGCGGGTAATGATGGTTTTAAGTTGAGAGGCAGTCAGGTTTTGTGATTCATCTAAAATGACGATGGCATTTTGAATACTGCGTCCGCGCATAAAGTTGACAGATTTGAACTGGATATTGGCTTTTTCCATAATGTAACTCATGGATCCTTTGACGTTTTCATCATGTTTATGCAACACCTCCAATGAGTCGGTAATGGCGGCTAACCAGGGCGCCATTTTCTCTTCTTCGGTACCAGGCAAAAAGCCAATGGATTCGGCAATTTCTGGTGTGCTACGGGTGACGATGATCTTGTCGTACATGTTTTTCTCCACCACCATTTCCAGCGCAGCGGCTAGGGCCAGCAAGGTTTTACCACTGCCGGCTGGACCCGTTAATATCACCAGATCAATATGGGGGTCTAGCAGGGCATGAAAAGCCATTGCCTGGCCAATATTTTTTGGCGATATACCCCAGGCCCTGCGCCCCATTAAACGCTCATATCCCAAATCAAGCACCTCTAGATTGTCTTTACTGACCGCCTCGATGAGGCCAGCAAAGTGTTCGGTATCGTCAAGCACAAATTCATTCACATAAGCGTCAGGCAACACCTGGCGGTCCAGGGTATGGATAGTGTCGCGGCCTTCTGTACGACTATCAACGGACTTGACCTCGGCCCAAAAATCCCCCTTGAAGCGGTGAAAACCTTTAGACAAATATTTGATGTCGCTGATCAGTTGGTCATTGCGGTAATCTTCAACATGAGCCAGCCCCGCCCCTTTGGCTTTAAGGCGCATGTTAATGTCTTTGGTCACCAGCACGACTATGCGAGGTGCGCAACTGGCTTGCAGATGTAAGGCGGTATTGATAATGCGATTATCGTTTTCATTACTGGTAAACAGGTTTTGATCCACAGGCAAGGCGTGATCGACAAAAATGGACAACTTACCCACCGGTGCCGTTTCACCTGCCCCCAATCCTTTCATGGACACGCCGTCAATCAATTGTTCCGGGGTTGCTTCATGCAATAAATTTTCCATGGCCCGTATGGATACTCGCGCATCTCTGGCCACGTCTTTATTACTGTCTTTAATGTAATCCAGCTCTTCCAATACAGTCATCGGGACAACGACATCGTTTTCTTTGAAAGATAAAAAGGCGAGGGGTTCGTGGAGTAAAATATTGGTATCTAATACATAAATTCGCGTAGTTGACATATTTTCTGTGGGCATCCGTTACTCCATTTGCATAAGGGCTACTGCTCACCAAGGCATCACCTGCCAAATTTGCTTTTCTTTGCCTGCAAATTTACCACTGCATCACCGTATGCATGGCCATTGGCTAAAGGTTAATCTCACAATAGACCACTTTACTGTCTTATTCATCAACTTTTAATCTTGCCTGGCGCTTAAATCATCTGCCCCGGTCAATACACTGGCCAGGATGGGCCTTTTATGTTGTTATCTTAAATTAGGTAGTCTATTACCATAACAATATCAGGGATTGAACTCCTGGCGACGGGCTTATTAGTGTACAATGCGCGCCGCGCGACGTGCGCCGACATTATTGGTAACAGATCTCAGATCGTTCTTATTACTGATAGGAGAAAATTTATGGCAGTACCACATTCCTTCGCGCTAGGACAGCGCTGGCTTAGCGACACGCAAACTGAATTGGGTCTGGGCACGGTTGTAGCCGTTGATGCCAGAGCCGTTAATATATTATTTCCCGCCACGGGCGATAGTCGTATTTATGCCATCGGCACCGCACCTTTGACCAGAATTAGTTTTGCCATTGGCGAAACACTTTTCAGCCATGAAGGTTGGGAATTAGAGGTGTCAGCAATACATGAAAAAGCTGGTATGCTCACTTACACTGGGGTTCGTCAGGATACCCAAGAAACCGTAGTGTTAAAAGAAACCTTCATCGATCATCATTTTCAGCTTAATCAACCAGAACAACGCTTGTTTGCCGGCCAGTTTGATGACCCTAAATGGTTTGATTTACGTGAGCAGTGCCTGGCTCATCAATATGCCCACAGTACCTCTTCCCTTCTGGGTTTTGTGGGTGCTCGGGTTGATCTTATTCCCCATCAGTTACATATCGCCTCTGAAGTGGGACGGCGCCACGCACCCCGTGTATTACTAGCTGATGAAGTGGGATTAGGGAAAACCATTGAAGCGGCACTGATTATTCACCAGCAGTTACTGACTGCCCGGGCGCAACGGGTATTGATTGTGGTGCCCTCCAGCCTGGTTCATCAATGGTTGGTAGAAATGCTCAGACGGGTAAATCTGGCTTTTTCCATTTTTGATGAAGAGCGTTGCAGCGCTATGTCTGGCGAAGCAGGCAACCCCTTTGAAGCTGAACAACTTATCATTTGCAGCCTAGATTTTCTGGTACACAATGCCAGTTATTATGAATTGGCGATGCAAGCCCCCTGGGATCTAATGGTTGTGGATGAAGCCCATCATTTGATCTGGTCTGAGGGTCAAGCTTCCCAGGAATATCAGGTTGTGCAAGGCCTAGCCAAGGTCACTAAAGGCGTATTATTGCTAACCGCAACCCCTGATCAACTCGGCCATGAAAGCCATTTTGCCCGCTTGCGCTTACTCGACCCCGCACGTTTTCATGACTATCCTAGCTTTGTCAAAGAAGAGCAGCAATACAATCAATTGGCTCAGGCGATATCGCCGCTCCTATCCGATACGCAGCTTAGCCCTGCTGACATTACGGCCATTAGCCAATTTAGTCAGGACGACTCACTAGGTGACATCAATGATTTGTCGCCACAGCACAAGACCAAATTATTACATACCTTGCTTGACCAGCACGGTACCGGTCGTTTGTTATTTCGCAATAGCCGTGCCGGCGTGTCGGGCTTTCCCAGGCGTAAACTTTTCAGCTACAGCTTGACTCAACCTGAAGCCTATGTGGATATTTTGGCCGCCGAGCCAGATGATGTACAGTTACACCTCACACCTGAGCGTCACCCTGATTTGGTGGACACCTGGGTAGATTTGGATCCTCGAATTGAATGGTTTATTAATATATTACATTCACTCAAGGGCCAAAAAGTATTGACCATCTGCGCCAACGCCAGCACAGCGTTGCAACTCGCCGAGGCACTGAGAGTGAAAGCGGGTACGCGTGCCACGGTATTCCATGAAGGCATGGGTATTGTAGAACGCGATAAAGCAGCCAACTACTTTGCCCAAAGTGAAGAAGGGGCGCAGGTGCTGATTTGCAGCGAAATTGGCAGTGAAGGTCGTAACTTCCAGTTTGCTCACCACCTGGTGTTGTTTGATTTACCATTAGTCCCCGATTTACTTGAGCAGCGTATTGGCCGGCTCGATCGTATAGGGCAAAACGAAGAGGTCTGTATACACGTACCCTACTTCGATTTGAGTGCCCAGCAAGTATTGCTCGACTGGTATCATCAGGGACTTGATGCCTTCGAACATACCTGCCCCACAGGCATGACAGTGTTTGAAGAAACCCAGGAAATGCTGGTGAGCTGTATCTTGTTTCCCACTGATTTTAGTGCCAGCGAACAGCTGATTAATCAGACTGCCATTTTGCACAAGCAACTTAAGCAAAAGTTAGAACAAGGCCGGGACAAGCTGCTGGAACTCAACTCTTCAGGTAAAGGCAGGGTAGAAACCCTGCAAAACGAGATTTTACAGGCCGAAGATTCACCGACTCTGGAACTGTTTATGACTCGCCTGTTTGACACACTGGGTTTGTTGCAAGAAGAAAATGATGATTACTGTTACACCCTGCGTCCAACGGAAACCATGCTGGCCCCGTTACCCGGCTTAGATGAAGACGGTATGACCATCACCTATGAGCGCTCGACGGCTACCAGACTGGAACATGTCAGCTTCTTCAGTTGGGATCATCCTATGGTGCAACATGCCATGGACACAGTTACCACTGAAATCACCGGTAAGACGTCCCTGGCGTTATGTGAAGAAAAAAGCAAACCGGCTGGAGCCTATTGGCTGGAATGTTTGTTTGTATTGTCGGGTAAAGCCGATAAACACTTGCAGCTCGAACGTTTTTTACCGCCGACCCCGATCAAAGTTTGTATCGATCCGGTCAACCAAGTCGTGGAAAAGCAGTTCATCAAGTTAAACTCAGTGCGCCCCAAAATGGGAACTAAGTTAATCAGGGCCTTACATCCCCAGCTTATGGAAGCCTTTAAGGTGGCACAAATCCAGGGTGAACAATCAGCAGAGCGGGTACGCCAACAGTGTCAGAACACTATGGGGGAATTACTGGGGGGTGAACTGGAGCGCCTCAAATCGTTGCAAAAAGTAAACCCCTCAATTCGAGATGAAGAGATCGCTCATCTGCAGCTGCAGATAGAGAGTTTGCAGCTGGTGATTGCCCATGCCAGAGTCAATTTGGAAGCCGTACGGCTGGTAGTCAATAACCCTTAATGGCGCCCCTTCATTATGCGCCACCTATGTGGCCTTATCTGCAGATAGTGTTCAAGGATGAACACTTCTTAGTGATCAATAAACCCAGTGAGTTGCTCAGTGTGCCTGGCAAGGGGATTGAGCTGCAAGATTGTTTACAACTCAGAGTGCAGCGGGTCTACCCCACAGCCACCATAGTTCACAGACTGGATATGGCCACTTCAGGCTTGCTGGTAATGGCTTTAAATAAAGCCGCCCACCGCCATATTTCCAGGCAGTTCGAGTTGCGCCAGACGAGCAAAACCTATATCGCCAGAGTGTATGGTCAGGTCGCAGGTGAAGAGGGATGCGTGGACTTGCCACTGATCTGCGACTGGCCAAACCGGCCAAAACAAATGGTCTGTCTGCAAAATGGTAAACCCGCGCAGACCCTGTGGCGAGTATTGGCACGTAACAAACAAGATACACGCCTTGAGCTATCCCCTATCACCGGTCGCTCACATCAGTTACGGGTGCATATGTTGAGTCTTGGCCACCCCATTTTGGGTGACCGCTTATATGCTCCCCCCCAAGCCTTACAACTGGCGCCAAGATTACAGCTACATGCTCAGTCATTGGGCTTTATGCATCCCCACCACGAGCAAGATGTCAGCTTTTTTGCACCCGCCCCCTTCTAATTTTTCCCCTTATCCGGGACAGCGTTAACGATAGTGTGGTTTACACCCGATAATTCATTACTACCCTATAAATTCAGATGAAAATGTAACTCAAGCTTTATCACCATTGCCTAATGAGGGATTTGTTCATGATGGTGCAGCTTTTTTGCTAAGCCAATACTGGAGGGGCCAGAACAGCAGGTATTGCTCATTACCTCACAGGCCACAACTGCCTTTGCCCATTGTATAGCCATATTGGTGAATGAATCCGGCATATAGCTGATCAGTAGTAGCAAAGTGGCACCTTTGGCTGAGCGCCTCCCCCCATTCTTTACGCGTCAACTAGCTGAAAAAAGAGATATATGGTTCTATTATTCGGACGGGTAATAAAACCACAATTAACGTATCAAATAAAATACTCATGGATTCAATTGCATACCTACGTTAGCTATTATTCGGCAGATAAAATCCAAGGTTATAACTATACTTTTTTCTTATTAACTTACCCAAAAAAGAGGAGGTAACTTCCCGTGATAAGTGTGCAGCGGTTTCTTAATACCAAGACTCAACAACTTGCCTATTTCGTCAGAGCCTATTGGAACAAACGGATTTTGTACCAGGAACTGGATTTGTATTTTTGGGACACAATGGAAGAATGGTCACAGGTCAGTCAGGGTCAAGGCCAAGGTAAAAACCAGCCTTGTTCACAAAGAGAACGGGTATTTTGGTACCTATTACATCAACTGCATTTTTGGCCCGAACACAGTCTGCTAAATGATCCCGTTTTACGCTGTGACCTAGATTTATGTGTTACCTACCTGGAATGCCAGAAAAAATATCCCTTTTCTCCTGATTATATAGGTGCACGTCCCTAAGTCATTTTATCTTCGCTGTTCACTACCGGCTCACTGGGTTTACTGTGCCAGGGTGCTATTTTTATCAGCATCAACATCCCTGGTAGCGCGCACAGGAAACAAATCACAAAGAAGTGGGTATAACCTACAGCTTCAATAATAAAACCTGTGCCGGCACTGACAAAGGTTCGTGGCACTGAAGCAATGCTAGAAAACAAGGCAAACTGGGTGGCCGTAAAATGACGGTTAGTGGACTTAGCCATAAAGGCGATCAAGGCTACCGAGCCCAACCCTACCCCAAAATATTCAAAACCGCTGGCCAGAGCTAATACAAAATGATCATATCCCACCACGGAAAGCAGCACATAACCGAGAATAGAAACCAGCTGAAAACAACCAAATATCCATAAACTACGATTAATACCCAACTTGATCATGATAATACCGCCCAATATGGTGCCCACCGTCGCACCTATAGTTTTGGATATCTTGGCAACCGAACCGATTTCCACTGTGGAGAATCCCATATCGAGAAAAAACGGAGTTTCCAGGGCGGTGGCCATGCTGTCCCCGAGTTTATAGGCCATCATAAACAATAGTATCAGCACGGCTTGCTGCCAACCTTGACGGGCAAAGAACTCCGTAAAGGGATCGATGACAGCCGAGCGTAACGTTTTGGGTTCTTCTCCTTGTTTGGAAGTCTCATTGATCATCAAGGTAGTCACCAAACCCACCAACATAAAGGCAGCAATACTTAAATGCGCCACTGACCAAGGATAGAAACCTGCCAGTATCATAGCCAAAGAACCGGGTATAAAAGACGAAATGCGATAGGCCTGAGCATAAAAACCATTGCCTGCACCCAATTCATCATCCGGTAATAACTCCCGGCGATAGGCATCAATAACGATATCCTGACTGGCGCTAAAAAACGCAATAGCGCCTACTATGGCGATGATTTGTTTGATCTCGCTGGCCGGATCATAAAGAGACAATGTGGCCATCAGCGCTATTAGACCGAGTTGGGTGATAAACATCCATCCTCGCCTGCGTCCTAAAAAGGGCACCACAAACCTATCCATCACCGGCGACCACAGAAATTTCCAGGTGTAGGGGAATAACACCAGATTAATCAAACCTATAGTCGCCAGGTCTATATCCGCAGAGCGTAACCAGGCGGGCACAAATTGAATAAGTAAATACAAGGGTAAACCGGACGAAAAACCGGTACAGATACAAATGAGCATGCGTTTATTAAGTAACGCCTGCTTTAAGGTTTTTTTATGCATAGTAACGTGTGGTTCTTATTATATTGATGGTCTGAACCCAATCAAGCTATGACAACTTGGTTGCGTTCGGCTTCTTTTGCTTTACAGAGGGCGTTTTCTGCGCGCTCCAGCCAATGTGAATGATCTGAAAAAATGTTGTCGAATTGGGCAACTCCCAAACTTACGGTATAGGCAATCCCATGCTGCTGATATTGAACCAACCTTTTTTCTACCAGCCGGCAAATACGATCTGCCAAATATTGTACACTTTCTGCCCCCGTGTCAGGCAATAAAATAGTGAGTTTTTCATCGTAATAGCGTCCACACAAATCCGTTTCACGAGTGGTTTTTTTAACAATTTCAGCCAGAGTACGGATCACTTCATCCCCAGCAGGATACCCATAGGTATCATTAATTTTTTTAAGATTGTCGATATCAAGTATGATCAATGAGGATTGTGTCTTTGTGCGTAAGTTACGCTTAAATTCCTGGCAAAACTGTTCTTCCCAATAACGGTGATTAAATAACCCGGTCAAACCATCGACCCGGCTTATTTCCAGTAATTGAGAATTTAATGCTGCCACAGCCTTGATATTGAGTGCTTGGACGGTTACATCGTAGACTACAATGCAGACTTGCTCAACCCGACCGGTTAACGACGCCAAGGGAAAAATAGTAATATTTTGGAACATAAATTCAGATCCTGAAGTAATGGGCCGGTTAGCACCAAAACGAAACAGAAACGGGCGTTGCTCCCAGATCACAAATACCGGACTTTTTAATGAAAAAACCGGTTCAGATTTAGCTTTAAACCACTGACAATCGATTTCGGGGAAAAATTCGAACAGCGACTTGTTACGAATTTTACTGGGGATGATATTACTGTGGTTTTCCATAAACAGGTTCCACACCTGAACCTCATAATCACGATTCAAAACCACAATTCCCACTTCAATAGAGCCAAGCAGATCGTGTTTCCAATGCATCTCAGCAATATCTTTCATACCTTGCATATAGTGATCCTCTAAGTACTGGTCTTAACCAACTTTTTGAACATAATATCCATGGCATTACCCGGAAATAACAACAAAAGGTCAAAGTGTATATCCTGACTTTTTATCGAGTAAGCGATCTCTATAGCCAGTATTTTGTCCCAACGTACCATTTTGGTATCCAATAACTGGTCTATGTCACAATGTCTACCGAGTATGATAGGGTGGTTATGACTAAACGTGATATGCAATTGTTCAGACAGCGCATTTAAACATGCGCCAATCAGAATATTAGAAATATCCATCAAAGCTTCTAATTCAAATGCTTCATTATTGGAAAAATGGTTATATTTTAGTAGCTTCCCTATGTTGGTCAGATTCGAATCATTAAACAGTACCAAAGCTTCACCATAGATCCCTGAGCCAATAAAACCTTGAGAAACCGCTGAAACAGCAGCATTACGTTTAACATCCTCAATCGCCATGTGTATTTCGTTGTTGGTAATTAAATTCACATTAGGGATGGGCAGATTAATAAACTCTCCCATCAACTTAGCTAACTGCTCACCCGCCCTACCCATGGCAATATTAGCCATTTCACGATAGGCATCGAGTTGATCAGGCTCGTTACCCTGGGCAACGGCTCCTACTGCTTCAGTTCGCTCTTGTGACGTAGCCGCGCCACAATACAAGCCGTACTGATTTAAAATATCGCAGATTTTTTGATTGTCTATAGGTTTGGCAATAAAAGCCAGCGCCCCCAGGGCCATCATTTTGGCATAGGCTTCTGGTTGTACATCACCGGAAACCACTATCACCATAGTCGGCAAATCCTGCTCTTGGATTACCTCCATGGTTTTGTAGCCATCCATGACAGGCATATTCAAATCAAGAAACATCACATCCGCTTTGCCTTGTCTAATCAGTTCAATCGCTTGCTGGCCATGTTCGGCAAAACTGATATCGACATCCCAGCCGTCCGGTATAGACCGGGCCATCTGGCGACGGGCAAAACCTGAATCATCACAAATGAGTACTGGAGTCGGCATAAGTGCTAGGATTTCTGATTAAATCGCGATAGGCGCTTTAATATGTGCATGTGATTGATAGTTTTGCAACTCAAAATCATCAATAGAGAAATCGAATATATTTTTTATATTAGGATTAATCTGCATATTCGGCAAGGGCAACGGTTGGCGAGATAGTTGTTCATTAGCCTGGAGAATATGATTGCTATACAAATGGGCATCGCCAAAGGTGTGAATAAACTCCCCCGCCTGTAAGTCACAGACCTGAGCTACCATCATGGTTAACAATGCATAACTGGCGATGTTAAACGGTACACCTAAAAACACATCCCCGCTGCGCTGGTATAGCTGACAAGACAATTTACCTTCCAGTACATAAAACTGGAACATAGTATGACAAGGCGGCAAAGCTTGTCGTCCCTGAGCAGCATTGTCTTGAGGTGACATTTTGGCGTCCGGCAAGACGCTAGGATTCCAGGCGCTCACCAGCAGACGACGAGAATCAGGGTTGTGTTTAATCTCCTCAATTAGTCGGCTTATCTGGTCTATAGTATCACCGCTCGTGTCTTCCCAGCTTCGCCACTGCTTACCGTATACCGGCCCCAGCTCGCCGTCGTCTGTTGCCCACTCATCCCAAATTTTCACACCATTGTCACGTAAATAAGCTACGTTGGTATCGCCTTTGAGAAACCACAATAATTCGTGAATGATAGAGCGAAGATGGCATTTTTTAGTCGTCACAAGGGGAAAACCCTGGCTTAAATCAAAGCGCATCTGGTAGCCAAAAACACTTATGGTACCCGTGCCGGTACGATCTTCTTTACGTGTGCCTGTTTCTAAAACATGGCGCATCAGCTGTAAATATTGTTGCATATCATTCCTCTACTGTAGGCCTTTTTTCAGGCATTAACACCCTTGGTTTTACCGCTGTTTTTACCTCGACGCAGGGCCCAAACCAGCAGAATAAAGCCACCTATAATCATAGGCAAGGATAGAATCTGGCCCTGGGAAATACCCTGGGGAAGTAGTCCGTCATACAGGCCAATATGCTGATCGGGTTGGCGAAAAAATTCCACCAGGAAACGAAAACTGCCATAAGCCAAAAGAAATAACCCGCTTACAGCTCCAACAGGCCGAGGCTTGCGAGAGAAAAGCCACAATATAGCAAATAATACGACACCCTCCAGGGCAAATTCATACAACTGGGAAGGATGGCGAGGCATGGGCCCAGCGCCAGGAAAAATAATCCCCCATGATACATCTGTGGTACGTCCCCACAGCTCGCTATTAATAAAGTTACCTATGCGCCCGGCACCCAAGCCGATTGGCACCAAAGGAGCAATAAAATCGCCTACTTCCAGGAAGGTACATTTAACTTTTTTGGAAAACCACCATAACGCCGCCAGTACACCCAGTAAGCCACCATGGAAGGACATGCCTCCGGTCCAGATTTTAAATAAATATAAAGGGTCAGATAAAAACAGTTCAAATTGATAAAACATGACATAACCAATACGGCCACCCAAAATCACCCCTAAAAACCCCCAAAACAGCAGATCACTTAATTGTTCCTTGCTCCAATTAGTGCGGGACAAACGCACACCGGCCAACCAGAAAGCAGCGGCAAATCCTATTAAATACATCAACCCATACCAGCGTAAGCTTAATGGCCCTATACTAAAAATGATCGGATCAATTTGTGGAAACGTTATATGACTCGTTAACATGCTATATTTTTTACCCTAGTAACATTCGCAAGCTGACGATAACCAAAACGCCAGCAAAAATTTTCTTAAGTAGTTGAGTATTCAGGGAATGACTAAGTTTCGCCCCAAATCCCGCTGTCAGTACTGAGGTGGTGACTATGCCCAATGAAGCCGGCAGATAGACATAGCCCACCGCCCATTGAGGCAAATTTACATTATTCCAGCCAGCGAGTACAAAGCTGGCGGAACCAAAAAATGCGATAACCAATCCGCTAAATGATGCACACCCTATGGCTTGACGAATATTGACTCGAAACCATAACAGGGCCGGTACCAAAATCGCACCACCACCTATGCCCAACACGGATGATACGCAACCTGTGGCCATACCGATAGCACCAAGTGCAGTCCTGGAAAGCTTATGCTGTGAGGTTTTACGGCCAATAAAAACCATTTGCGCCGCAATCAGTAGCACCAGACAAGCAAAGACCCGCTTAAGAAGTTGTGGATCGATGCTGGTGGCGATATTGGCTCCAAAAACCGCACCACATACTATACCCGCTGCCGCCCAGGCCAGTACGAAACGATTCAGATTGCCCAGTTTATAATGAGCCCAGGACGATGATAAAGCAGTTAATATGATAGTTGATAATGACGTTGCAATGGCCATTGGCATGGCTAACGCCAGGGGTAATTCCAAATAGTGTGTAAAAAAATACAGGAGTACAGGAACAATGATCAGTCCCCCTCCTATGCCCAACATACCCGCCATAAACCCGACAACAGCGCCTAACGCCAGACAGATAAGCAAGATCATAAGTGCTGGGTCCAAAGTCCTTACCTCAGTATTTATAGCAAAAGAAGATAGTCCGCAAACTAGGAGCCGGGCCTGACCAAGCCACCCAGACCGACCTCTTCAAGATACAAATTGACTGCTTGACGTACTTCCCGGGGATTGCTCATCACCAGCACTTTTTCCAGCAGTTGCTCACAGTGATGTAAACTGACACTACGCA
>Ga0307488_10000784_pt1 | contig 26440 bp, 34 predicted proteins | sample SB02metaG_FD_202248 | JGI IMG/M metagenome (GOLD analysis project Ga0307488, IMG submission 202248) | Sea-ice brine microbial communities from Beaufort Sea near Barrow, Alaska, United States - SB 0.2 | ecosystem: Environmental > Aquatic > Marine > Coastal | place: USA: Alaska | collected... | reverse complement strand
TCAGACAGTGAGTTTGAACAACTACAATCAGCCAAGCACACAAACTTTACAACCAATACCAGTGCTTGGTATAACTACGAAGAAGATCATTACTCATTAGAAAATCCAAGCAAACGATTGCAGTTATTCTTGGGGTTACACGGATATGAGTATACACAAGATGATGCTAGTCAAGGATGGTCTAGTGTAGTTGCAACAGCAATGAAAAGTGATTAAAACACCACAAAAACAATAACCACCATTTAACAGCATTTGCAATCCACTGTAACTAGTCTTAAACCACAGTTGGATTGCTTTTTTATGACTATGCACTCACAGTAGTCAGACTACACGAACAGCGTTGTATGACGCTAGTATTAAGTCTAAGACACCTTTATTACACACACTAAGAACTTGGTTAATTTACACGCAGAGATTTGACGCCATTTATACCCCACTTATTCACACTGATGATAAATATGTTTATAAGGAGCAACAATGGCAGGCACAAGACAAGGTGTATTAAATTACCCAACCAAACTAGAAAGTCGTCAGAGACTTCATTTCTCAAGACATCGCTCACAGGCCAAACACAGAGGTGAACTGTATGAACTCACCTTTGAACAGTATGCTACTGTATGGGGCACTGACTTTGAACGCAAAGGACGCAACAGCCACTGTCTATGTTTGACTAGGCGTGATACCACACAACCTTGGTGTGTAGACAATGTCCAAATTATGCTTCGCAGTGAGCACCTTACACTTACCAAAACTAAACGCACAATACCAAATAATAAACCTTTTGATGAATGGGAGATACCAGATGAAATTAAACACAGACTATGAAGCAGGACTAGAACTAGCCCGCAAATTTAAAACAACACAGAGCCTAGTTAATGGTGCTCTATCAATGTTTATATGGTGCAGTTTTGCACTCACAGTTTCAACCATACTATGGCAATGGTTATGATAGATCCTAATGATTATGCAACCCTAGGCATAGTTGCTGTGGCAATTATAGTAGCCATTACACATTGGATTAACTATGGGCCAATTTGATCCAATGTTTGACCCTGACTTTGATCCCCTAGCAGAACTAATGCGGATGCAACTTCAAGTAACCAACCTTGAAAACACAGTTGAGCAACTAATTCAAGCAACCAATACCAATCATCACACCATACAAGGCATTCTAAAAACACAGCAGAATCTTGCTGAAGCACACAGAGAACTGGTTAACTATGTCACAACCACCCGTAAAACAGACCAAAGTTGAGACGTTGGTGTGGGACTATATCACCAACAAACTCACCACCACTAAACCAGAACTAGGAGGATTGCCAATCTGTCCTTATGCTGAACGCTATCGTGGCTCATTCATAGTTAAAGAAGCACTAGAAAGTGTGAACGATACTCTAGCACTATGGGCAAAGGTATGGGATCCTAGTATACACACAGCAATAGTTCTTGCTTGGCGTTATCCTCCCACACAAGTAGGGTTGATAGGTGGGAGTGGAGATAGATTGAACAGTGAAGGTGTGCATAGAACAGCAGACCGTTGGGCCAACACACTTGGTGATAGAGATTGTGTGCTACTTGTGAATCACCCACGAGATCCTTATCCTGTGGCTAATGTGTGGACTGGTATGGATGGGTGTATACTAATAATACTACAACGTGAGAGTCTACTACTAGACGCAAGAACTAAGTTACAATCTACTGATTATTACGCTAATTGGAGTCAGACTGATCTGGATGGTCTCTAGCCTCTAAGTCATCTGTGAGCACACGTATCTCAATGTCAAATAGGCACAGTATGGTCAACACTCTAGCATCCATTGACTCTAATACATAGTATTGATCCTGAGGATTGAACCATTCTTCAATTACATAGCCTTTGAGTAAGACGTCTAGTTGACGGTCCTGATCATCAGTGGCAAAGTATTCAACTAACATCCCCATCTCCAAACAGTTTGTTAAACCTGTCTTGACTCTTCCAATAGTCTTCTAGAATGTCAGCAAGTTCTTCTTTTGTAACCATATACTCAATTGTGACTTTGCTGTCAGCGTTGATCAATCCCTTTGCAGGATCTTTGAGTTTACAGTTGGTTAAAACAATGCCTTTTGAATTGGCACGGCTAATGATGTGTTCCCAATGTGTCCAATTTGCATTTGCTGGATCAACATATGTTTTGAATTTGCTTTGGCTAGTGATGCCCATAAGATGAACCTCGTATACTTCTCCGCCACTGTAGTGACTGTGAATTAGTTCTGAACTAACGATGAATACTGGTTCTTGAAGTTTCTGATATTTTGCCATTTCTAGTCTCCTTTTGTATAAACTTATTTATCATCATTGCTAAAAACACCTAACAAAGTGAATACAGCCTCTTTGACGCCTAATATACAAATATTTGGTAAATATGTTTATCGCGATAACATTATTAAGGAGAACTCCACAATGGCATTACCAACCATAGTAACAAGGACTTCCAAAGGAAGTGCTCTAACATTTGGTGAAGCAGATGCAAACTTCACTAACCTGCAATCAGCAGTTATTACAGTGGGCGACGGCTCATCTACAACTGGCATTGCATTAAACGGACAACTAACATTCTCAGCAGGCACAGGCATAAGTGTTGCTGAATCAGGTGGCACTATTACTATTGCCAATACCATAGCAGACACTGACACTACCAATTTTGATATTGGAAATGGAACAACTTCATTTAATGTGTCAGACAGTGAAACAGTAAATATTGCCGCAGGCACCAATATTAGTGTAGCAGTAAACACAGGCACAAACACACTAACCATTGCCAACACACAAGCCGCAGGCATCACACAACTAGCAGATGACACTAGTCCAGACTTAGCCGCTGATCTAACAGCAGGTGGATTTAAGATCACCAACGCTGAACTTAAAGACTACAAAGAATCAGTTCACGATCTAGGCACCACAGACTCACCAACTATTACCGTATCAAATGGTAATGTGCAAAAGGTTACTATAAGTTCAGGACTTGCAATACCAGCATTTAGTGATTATGCAACAGGTCAAAGTGTAACACTTATTGTGAGTGGATCAGGAGCCGCAACTGGCACAGGTTCGCACAAGTTTGCAGGCGGTGCTAAGACACTAACAACAGATAGTGTAGTATCAATTTTTTATGACGGAACCACATACTGGACTTCAATAGCAACAGATTTCCAAGCGTAAGGGAGGAATATTATGCCATTAGGAGCAAGTAGATTAAGTTTTTTATCACGTGCAATCATAGCCGCAGGCGGTTCAATTGCATATAGAGCAGACACATATGCAAGTAGTGTATTTTTAGCATTACCATTTGACGAAACAAATGAATTAAATGATGTGTCACCAAGTATTAACGGTTCATCAACACAAGCAACTCTAACCAGCGGTGCAAACTCAACTGTGACCAATGCAGAAGTTTATTGGAGCACTCCAACATACGGCAAGGCACTAGAAAACGTGGCCACAGGCGGCACACAAAGTATGGCTTATGGCCTATCAACATCAATTCCTGCGGCATCAAGTGGCACATATGTAATTGAAGGTTGGTTCAATGCTGACAATTCATCTACAAACTCAAACTGGGCCATATCAAGTGGTGAAGTTGGTGGTAGATTCTTGTTTGGTATAAACAACGGTTCAAGTTTTGGTTTTGGTAATGAAAACAACATTGGTATAGGCAGTGGCTGGCATCATCTTGCTATTGTTTGTGACGGTGGAACCAAACGCTTCTATTATGATGGCATCTACAAAGGTGCTTGGGTAAGTTCAAACAGTGGCTTCTCAACACTACACATTGGACAGTTTAACAGCAGTGACAACAACGATTATCAAGGGCACATTCAAGACTTTAAGGTTACTATTGGATCAAACAGAGGTTACACAGGCACATCAAATAATAGTGCAAACTTCACCATACCAGGATCAATGGTAGAAACATTTGCCTCAGGCGGAGCGGCGGCGTCAAGAAGCACAATCACAGTAGGCGGCGATGCACAAATAGACACTTCAAGAAACAAGTTTGGCGGAGCAAGTCTACTACTAGACGGAACTGGCGACAATGTCGTTATTACAGATATACCATTCAACAGTCAAACAGAGTTTACGTGGGAATGTTTCTTTAACGTAGATGTTGACGCAGGCGGTGGCACAGTTTCATTAATGTCAAACAGAGTAGGTGGTTACGACACTGGCGACCTAATGTTGCTGTTTAGAAACCACGATATGAAACTACAGTTATCATCAAACGGAACTGGCGGAATGAACCTAGCACCAGTAACAATGAGTGCTATAAGCACAGACACTTTCCACCACGTGGCACTGAGTAGAAACTCAAGTGGCGATTGGGGTTTATGGTTCAATGGCACAAGAGTTGGCAATGGCACAGGTTGGACACAAAGTCTAGACAACCCCATTGGTATTGGCTCACACGCAGATGGCGCACTTGCGGCAAACGCAGGCACAGACATTTGGTTTGACGAAGTTAGAATATCAAAGACTGCCAGATACACGCCTAGTTCAAGTTCAATTACTGTTCCAACAGCGGCGTTTACTAATGACTCAGACACTCTAGCACTACTACATATGGATGGTGCAGATGGTAGTGTTAGTATAACAGATGATGAAACAGCGGCGGCGGCCAGTGTTACACTTAATAGTGTGGCATTTGACAACAACGAATACTATCACGATCTATCAATATCAAATTCACTTAGTGATTCAGGTGGTTACACTTGGAGTGGTTGGGTTAAACCAAACAACTCAGCATCAAGAGCAAGTGCATTCTGTTTAGAAGCAGGTGGTAGACGACTAATTGGTCCATACTTCTTCCAGAGTGGCAATGCAAGTATACGTTTTTATGTGCAAACAATTAATAGCACCAATGACAAAACAAGTAGTGAAACATCATTATACGCACAAGGTGATTGGGTTCACGTTGTAATGAGTATGGACACAGTAAACAACACAATGGATGGTTATGTTAACGGAGTTCAAATAACATTCCCAAGCATTTCAACTTCTGAATCAATTGATTGGAGTGGACTTAATAGAGTTGTTATTAACGGACAAACAGCACCTACTACTTGGACCTCACCAGGCAATACTCAACTAGAAATAGCACAGATTTGGGCAACCAATAGCGTAATAGATCTAAGTTCAAATATAAGCAAGTTTTATGACAACGGCGCAGTTGATATGGGATCAGACGGAACAGGCAGTGGACTAAGTCAACCACTGTTCTACTTTAATGGTAATACTACTAGTTCACCTACGTTTGCAACAAACGGCGGAACACAACAAAATATTGGATTCGCCACAGGCGGAACGAACACGCCAAGTGATGGAACAACACCAAGTTAATATGATTGACTTAACAACACAGCAGAATGGCTCTGCACAACAAATAAACAAAGGAGAACAACTATGTCAAATGCGGCAAGTAATTATTTAGAAAACGCTACCTTGGATTTTTGGTTAAACGGAAACTCAGGCAGTCACACATCACCTAGCACACTTTATCTTGGACTATTCCACGGAACGGCAAGCGGTGTATTAGCAAACTTAGAAACAGGAACACTTAGTGATGAAGTAACTCTTGGCAGTTACGTTCGTCAATCAGCAACATTTGGATCAGCAAGTGGCGGATCAATATCAAATGACCAGGCTGTTACATTTCCAACAGCAACAGGAAACTACGATGCGGCAGTAACTTGCATTGCAATTCTTGACGCAAGTAGTGGCGGCCAAGTATTATGGGCGGGCGAATTATCCGTTACAAAAACAGTAACCACTGGAGACCAATTTCAGGTGGCAACAGGCAATCTACAAGTTAGTTTAACTTAAGGTTAACCTAATCAATGAGCACAGTAGCCCGCCAAGCATTTTCTAGCAGTCAGACTATCACGATAACTCGTGGCAGTTTCACTGAGTCTCAGACTAATGTAAATGCGGCTGGAGAAAATTACACAGGCAAAACCTGGGCTAACTACTCTAGTCAAGCACTTCGTGCCAACTTGGCAAATACTAGCACAAGTGCAGGCAATCAAGATAAAAGTTTAGAACTTAAACTAACAGGTATTGGCTTTGTTGAAATGCTTCGCAATCAAAGCGTGTCGTGGGCAATTGGTGATTATACCAATGCAAGTGGTGGTTTTATTGCGGCAAGTCAGCAACGTGTTAGTTTAACTAGTGCAACATTTACAAGTAGCACAAGCGGCTTTGGCAATGACGCAGACTACACCACACAAGAGGGTAGTGATAAATCCTATCACTATTTTAATGGACAAAACAATGTTTATGTTGGGCCATCTACCCACAACAATTTTAGTCAAAGTGGTCTAAACTATAGTTACAATCCAAGCACAGGCACAGACACGCTTAATGCTACTAACTTTGATTTTAGAGTTAAACATACTGTAGAAGAAAAGACTTCAAACAACAGTTTCATAGCCTTAACTACAATAACACCGCAACTGTCAGGAACACTAACTAATTATTGGTTAGCCAACACTTATATATTTGACGGTGTTGACGGTGATACTATTGACATTGCTACAAGTGAATCAACTGTGGTATGCACCGCTAGTGTAAAAGTAGGCGTTGAAGAATCATACGAATTAACTACACCAAGCACGTTTACAAGTGTAGCAGTAAACTTTGTTGCATTCCCACAAGAAGGTGTGCCAGGCATATACATTGAAGATGATTATGTTGCAACTGGTGACGATTATATTGTTGTAGACTATGTGGCCCAGGACTATTTTGAAACTGGTGCTGAATATTTTGAAGAAAGTCCAGCATTTAATGTAAGTGGATTAATGACACAGAGTTTTGCAGGTGAGTTTACAATGCCACCTACACTACTTGGACAATTAATAAGCATTGGCGGTTCATTAGTAGCAGACACACAAGTTGCGGGCGAACCAACACTTAATCGTCCTGCTAGTGCCTTTATAAGTGGTAGTAGCGTCACAGACTTTAGTGCAGGAAGACTACGTCCAGGCACTTCAACTATTGAAAGTGTAAGTGAAGTTACTTTTAGTTCAGGGCGTCTACAGCAGATTGCAAGTGACCTAGTAGCATCTACACAAATGGCACCAACACATCCGTTCTTGTTACAAGGCGGTGAGGGTATTGTTGCTGGTGCAAGTCAGGTTACAACTGAAGGTGGATATCTTCAGACTCTAGGCTCAGTAAACTTTAATGGTGCAAGTCAAGTAGTCACAGGATCACAAGCAACAGCCAACCTAGGCATTATACTCAAAGGATTTGAAGTAGATGCTCTAGCAACAAGTAGTGTTACAAGCCTAGGTGGATTGGCATTGCCAGGCATAAGCAACTTATTAAGTGAGTTTACAACAGAAGTTGTTCCAGGTTACTTGTGGAGTGGACAAGGCTTGTTTACAAGCACGTCAGCAATAACATCAACTACAAGTCTACTATTTGCACAACCAGCGTCATTTATGAGTATGGAAAGCACGATTGCACAACCATTCTTAGCAGGCTTTAGATTACTTGGTCAAGCAGACTTGTTATCAAATGGTGGCACAGTAGCCGCAGGTAAGTTATGGATCATTGATGATTATCGTAGACTTACTGTCCAACAACAAACAAGAGCCTTTGCAATAGTTGCTGAACTGAGGAAAATAAACACAGTTCAGGAGACACGATTAAATACTGTTGAACAAGAACTAAGCCTTGCAAAAGTAAAACAAGAAACAAGACAATATAAGTTGCCAATAGCACCAATTGTGTTTGTTTCACCAACAAGAACGGAGAGAATATAATGCCAGATACAAGTGGATTTAAGAAAGACACCATAGGTAGTTATATCGTCAAAGATCCTGCGGCCTATCTTACCTATACAGTAGATTGGGTAGATTGGGTTCCTGGAGGCGATAGTCTATCAACATCAACATTTGCCGCATCAACTATAAGTGGTGATGCCGCACCAGTAGTAATTGCCGCAACAACAATTATTGGAGCACAAGCAGTGGTTGAAATAAGTGGAGGTAGTGCAGGAGAAATATACACCATAACCAACACTATTACAACAACCAATGGTGAAACAGACATACGCAGATTTAGACTCCGTGTAGAACAAAGGTATCTATAATGGACCAGCCAGAGGACAAAAAGAATTACAAGGAGATTGCCAAAGCCAACAAGGACTTGGTAAAACGTCTCTCTGAGATTCACTGTTCATTGGCGGAAATATCCCACATCACAGGAATAAGCAAAGGCACACTAGAAAAGAAATACTCAGGCGAAATTGAATTAGGCAAAGCAAACGGCACAATGGGATTACGCAGAACACAGATGACTAGAGCAATGGATGGAGATCCTAGAATGCTTATATTCTTAGGCAAGAACATACTTGGACAATCAGAAAATCCAAATGGTGGAGATGACTCAACTCCGTTACCTTGGACGGATGAGGATATCTAATGCCACTAACAGCCGCACAAAAACAAGTAGCAACATCAACCAAGCGTTGGAGAGTGCTTATCAGTGGGCGTAGGTTTGGAAAAACTACACTAGGCATTAGAGAGATATGCAAACACGCAAGTGAACCAGGCACAGTATGTTGGGCTGTTTGTCCTAGTTACAGACAAGCCAAAAACATTTGGTGGTTAAAACTAAAGAAGAAACTGTTTGCACTACATTGGATCAAAAAGATTAACGAAGCAGAACTTACAATATATTTAAAGAACGGAAGTTTGATTGCACTCAAGGGCGCAGAAAACTATGACAGTTTACGTGGTAACAGAGTGGACTTCCTAGTAATGGATGAAGTTGCAGATATTAAACCAGAAGCATTTTATGAATCACTTCGTCCAACACTTTCAGACAGTTTAGGTGAAGGCTTGTTTATGGGCACACCAAAAGGATTGAATTGGGCATACGACTTATTCAACAACACACAAACAGATGACGAATGGGCCAGTTGGCAATTTACAACTGAAGAGGGAGGCAATGTGCCACCTGAAGAATTAGAATCAGCCAGACGTTTATTAGATGAAAGAACATACAAACAAGAATACCAGGGATCATTTGAAAGTTTCTCAGGTAGAATATACTACGCATTTGAACGTGAAAAGAATGTTGAAAAATGTGTAGAATATGATCTAGAAAATGGACAGTATCCTGAAATACTTCACATAGGGGAAGACTTTAACATTGATCCTAGTGTGAGTGTTGTTGCATATGAACGTGCTGACGGCGTTATGCACATTATAGATGAAATAGGTATATTCTCAAGTAACACAGATGAAATGGTTGCGGAAATCAAAACAAGATATCCAAAATCAAAGATATTTGTTTATCCAGACCCCGCAGGCAGACAACGTAAAACATCAGCCAATGGAATGACGGATATTATAATACTACAAAATGCTGGCTTTGTTGTTAAAGCACCCAACAGCCATCCTCCAGTAAGAGACAGAATAAACGCTGTCAACTCACGAATGTTAAGTTCAACAGGTGAAGTAAGACTGGTGGTAGAACCTAGGTGCAAACGAATCATTGAAGGACTTGAACGGCAGGTCTACAAAGAAGGATCACAACAACCAGACAAGGATAGTGGCTACGATCATTGGAACGATGCCCTAGGGTATATGGTTCATTTTAGGTATCCTTTACGAAGAGATACTAAACAATCAACAGTCACAACTTGGAAACATAGGACAGGAGCATAACAAATGACGGACTACAATAGACTCACTAGCACAAATGATGCTTATGAAAAACACCACAAGCGATGGAAATTTTTACTCGCTAGTTATATGGGAAGTGACGTATATCGCAACGGCGAATACTTGACACGATACCAAATGGAAACAGAAGTTGAATACCAAGAAAGGCTCTACACAACGCCACTTGATAACCACTGTAAGGGTGTGATTTCAATCTTCAACTCGTTCTTGTTTAGACAACCTGCATACAGAGATTATGCAAGTTTAAAAAATGATCCAAGTCTTGAACCATTCTTAAATGATGCAGATCTAGAAGGTAGAAGTTTAGATGCGTTTATGAAAGACGTGTCAACATATTCAAGTGTGTTTGGACATACTTGGGTAATACTTACAAAGCCTAAAACAAACGCAAGAACCAGAGCAGAAGAGTTAATGCAAGAAGTCCGTCCTTATGCAAGTGTGCTAACTCCTCTTTCAGTTCTTGACTGGCGTTATGAACGTTCACAGTCAGGCTACTATGTTTTAAGTTACTTGAAGTATGTTGAAGATATGGCTGGTGGTGAGATTGTTATCAAAGAGTGGACAGCAGATGACATTTATACAACTGTATTAGATGATGAGAAAAAAGAAGTTCGTAAGCAATTTAATGAAGTTAATGAACTTGGAATGATTCCTGCGATATGTGTTTACTCAAATCGTTCACCTATTAGAGGTGTTGGTATTTCAGAGATTGGTGACATTGCAGATTTGAATCGTGCAATATACAATGAATACTCTGAAATTGAACAGTTGATTAGACTACAAAACCACCCAAGCCTAGTTAAAGTTTCTACAACAGAAGCAGGTGCTGGTGCTGGTGCAATCATTCAAATGGATGAGAATATGGATCCAGGCTTGAAGCCATATTTGTTACAACCAAGTGGTGAAAGTTTAGAAAGCCTATACAAAAGTGTAACAGCCAAAGTAGATGCTATTGATAGAATTGCACACCTAGGAGCAATGCGTGAAAACAAAACTTCATCAATGAGTGGTGTGTCAAGACAAATGGAATTTGAACAACTTAATTCAAAACTATCAGAAAAAGCAGACAACCTAGAACTTGCTGAAGAGCAGATGTGGAGACTGTTTGCTGTCTATCAAGGTAAAACTTGGGACGGATCAATTGACTATCCAGACAGTTTCAACATACAAGACAAACACTCAGATATGGGCTTGTTAGAAATGGCGGCAAGAACAGCACCTGCAGATCCAAGTGTAAAAGCACTACTGGACTTCCGTGTTAAGATGCTGTTGGATGATGAAGAAGAGTTTATATATGATGATGTTGAACGTATGAAAAGCCGCATTAAGAGAAATGCTGAAATGGAACATTCAAGTCTTACAACCGCTACATTTGATGCACACATTGCTGAGATGGTTCAACAAGGCTACACAATGGAACAAATCGTTGAACTACATCCAGAGTTTTTAACTATTCTTACACAAAGGTTAGCCAATGCGTCACAGCCAAGCAACTAAGAAACCTGGCAAACAACTAACGCCATTGAATCAGCCTTGGTTGTATTATCAACCATTTGATACTGATCTAGCAGAAACGCTGATCAAGTATCACTTTGAAGGATATCAAAAGGATTATCCTAAATGGAAAAACCGTTTGAATATGACAGCAAGAAAGAGATGCAGAAGACATCTGTTAGCACTACATAGACTAACATATTGGATGCGTCAAGAACTACAAAAGCAATATAATGAATTTGATGACGTTACAGAATTTAAACAACAATTAGAGGATCCTAGATATGGCGAAGAAAGCAACACTACAACCAACCTATAAAGGATATAACTGTAAAACGGCTGGATGCGGAGGGCATAAAGCAGGGCACAGTTATGCATCAAGCGGTGGAGCAACACCATCACCGCACAGCCAATCATTTAATGAGGGTATGAACACTTATCAATATGCTATTACAGCACCTAAGGTTGCAAAACCAAAGAGTTTGATAAGTTCTAAAGTATTAGGAGCACTTGCCGCAGGTGCGGCACTTGGCGCTAAGAAAGGAGGCTAAAACTATGGCTATGAAGAAAACAAAGAAGAAATCAAAAAAACGAGGCAATCGTAAGTAAACCAACCATTTAACACCGCTATATTAGAAATGGTGATAAATAAGTTTACAACAAATTACTCTAAGGAGGTAGTGTAACGATGGACACAACAACAACCACGGAAGCAATAGAGAATACTGACGCTCACGCAAACCAAGACAGTCAGGCAACAGAGACAGAAGCACAAGGAAGAATGTATTCGCAAACTGAGTTTGATGACGCTATGGCGAAAATGAAACACGCAGTTACGAATAAAGCAATTCGTCCTTATCAAGAACTTGGAGACATTGAAGAACTCAAACAATTGAAGACACAGGCTGAACAAAAGCAGACTGAAGAAGCAATGAAAAAGGGTGAGTTTGAAAAGGTCCTAAGTGATATGGCTTCAAAAAAAGACGCTGAGATCGCAAAACGAGATCAAGTCATTAGAGAATATAGGGTGGATACACCTTTGGTTAATGCGGCGGCAAAATACCGTTCAATCAACCCAGGACAAGTCACATCGTTGCTGAAAGGCAATTTACGATTAGGCTCAGAAGGGGAAGTTGAAGTAGTAGGCGCTGATGGAACAGTAAGATATACAGACAACGGTTCAGCAATGGGCGTTGATGATTTGGTAAAAGAATTTCTTGACACAAATCCACATTTTGTAAATCCTACTCCAAGCACAGCCAACACACAAAGTTCTGTAATGAATGAAACTAAGAATGTTGATGTTAGCAAATTGGATATGTCAAATCCAGAACATAGAAAAATATATGCAGAACTTAGAAAACAGTCTGCATAGCCTAAAATATAAGGAGAACTATAATGGCTAATAATACTACTATCAATAGTGAACTCTTTACCAATCTGTTGGCTGAAGCACAGTTTGCGATGTATGAGAATTCAATTGCTCGTCAAATCGTAACACCGTTCAACTTCCCATCAAACGCAGGTAAAAGTTTACAAATCCCAGTTTATTCTGGTGTAACAGCAACAGCACTAACTGAAGGCACAGCGCCATCAGCGGCAGACACTAACACTACAAGTGTTGCTCTTGCTTTAGCAGAAGTTGGAACATACTTCCAAGTAACAGATATGTTACGTGACTCAGCACAACGCGACGTGATTGCGGACTTAGGTTCACAAGCAGGTAGAGCGATTGCTGAAAAAATGGACGCAGATGCATTTGCATTGTTTAGTTCATTCACTAACTCTGTAGGAACAGAAGATGGTGTGATCACAGTTGATCATATTCTTGACGCTGTTGCTACTCTACGTGGCAATAAAGTTATTGGTCCGTTGAGTTGTGTTCTTGGCCCACGTCAAGCACTACAGTTGAAGAAAGAACTAGCAGGCACAGGTGGAACTACAGCACTTACAGCAAACGCTGTGGGTAATGAAGCACTTCGTGGCTACTACATTGGCACACTAGCAGGTTGCACAGTATATGAATCAAGTCTTGTTAAATCAGACCTAGATACAGATGCTGACGCAGAACTGAATATGGTTGGCGCTGTATTTGCTCCAAGTGCTATTGGACACGCTATTCGTGGCGGAGTTACAATGGAAGAGCAACGTCAAGCGGCGGCTCGTGCAACTGACATTATGATTAGTGTTGTAAAAGGCGAAGCCATTTTACAAAACACTCACGGTGTTAAGATTGTAGGATCAGCAACTGACTAATAATTAGGGCAACTTAATTGTTAATACGTCAAGGAGGGGGTTTGGAAACATTCCCCCTTTTTGGCACTTATTAAACTGGTATCTAGCGAATTCGCTAAATACAATATAAGAGACAGAAGGACTGTTTCAACTATATAAATCACGGGGAAGGACTTCGTATGGCATACGCAACTATTCAAGACTTGCTAGATGTTGACCCACACATTACAGAATATGGTGTGCTGGAGTTTGACGCAGAACTTGCAAGATCAGAACAAGAAATCAACAGACTCTTATCAGTTAGATGGTTCCCAAGTTACAACAAGGGACGCACTGACATTCGCTATTCCAACTTAGCCGTCTTAATGGATGAAACAAAGTTGGATCCAACACAATGGACCAAAGCAACAGTATTTCACGCACTAGCATATCACATTTGCCCTAAACTTACAAAGTTTGAGGCTGAATCAGATCGTTTTAGAGAAATGATGGATTATTATCGTGGTAGGTTTGAAGATGAATTTGACTTGTGTTTACGTCAAGGCGTTCGCTATGATGCAAACGACGACAATGTATTCCAAGACGTTGAAAAAACTCCAGACGTGTTTTTAAGATTGCGAAGATAGAGTTGACTTATGAGCATTAGAGAAGACTTAGCCAACAATATAGTTGAAACCCTAGCAGAAATTAGTTCACCTCAACCTGTTCTAATTACTCGTCAACCCTTCAATGTAGAAGAGTTGGCAATTACACAATTCCCCGCCATCGTAGTCCAAACAACAACTGAAGATAGAGAATTACTCACTATGGGTTCTGCTAGTGGCAGAAAACAAGGTGTGATTCGTTATCAAATCCGTTGTTTCGTAAGAGGCAATGAATTAGATTCAAAACGCAATGACTTAATTGAAGCCATTGATGAGATTCTTGATGGCGATAGATACAGAGACAAAACACGTTCAGTCGTAATGGACTCAACCGTTGTGAGCATTGACATTATAGAACGTCAAGCGCCACTGGCTGAATTTGTAATGAATTTTGATGTTACATATAACTATGTGATGAAAAACAACTAAGAGCCAGAGCGTGAGGGCTAGGTTTAAAGGAGAACTAAAATGAAGATAACAAAGAATGGAATAGTCAAATTTATTGATGAATCAAGACTTGATTATTACGAATTACAAGGTTGGAGTGGAGACGAAAAAGTCAAACTAAAGCCAGTAAAAACTACGGTAACAAAAAAACCCGCCGTTGACGAAGAAAAAGAATCTTCTTCAGAAGAGGCAGTAACAACACTAACAACAAATGAAGATAACAAAGGAGAATATTAATTATGGCATCTTTAGTAGGTAACGCAGGAGTCATCAACGTGAATTCACAAGCGGTGGCAGAAGTAAGAAGTTATTCAATAGAAATCACTTCAGACACAATTGAAACAACAGCAATGGGCGATGCAAGTCGTCAGTATATCAAAGGGCTACACGCTTTTTCAGGATCAGCAGATGTATATTGGGATGCAACGCATTTTGACGCATCAACTAATCCAGACTTAGACGGCTTAATTCAAGGTGCAGTAGGTTCAGCACCAACAGCACTTGTTGTATATCCTGAAGGCACTGGAGCAAACTGGAGTGGCAACATTCTTGTAACTGGCTATTCAATCACCGCACAAATGGACGGTATGATTGAAGCAAGTGTAAGTTTCCAAGGCTCAGGCCCATTAACATACGCAACATCGTAAGAATTTAGAATGGCACGAGTTGATATTACAGGTATCAAACAGTTTATGGAGGCGGCATCCCAAGAGATTGCGGCAACCATAGACAGCCACGCTGACTTAATCCATAAAACTGTGGTGACAAAAACACCAAAGCGAAGTGGAAACGCTAGACGCAACTGGAAGAAAACTAGTAGCGACAGCACAGGTTTTGAAGTTGAAAACCGTGTGCCTTATATAGAGCGTTTGGAGCAAGGTTCAAGTAAACAAGCACCAAGGGGTTTCACTAAGCAAACCCTTAGGGCTACATCTAGAAGGAGAAAATAGATATGGACGGAACAAATCAAACCGTAAGACCAATAGAAAAAATCACTGGACATTTTAGAAATAAAATTACAGGACAGATGAAATCTATCCAAGTTCCTGAATGGGATATGGAAATTTACTTTAAAGAAGTAAACACATTAACAGAAGAATCAAAAATGTTAAGTCTTGCCCAACAAGGCAAAACAATTGAAGCACTTGTAGAAACACTAATCACAAAAGCACGTGATAAGGATGGAAACAAGATCTTTAGACCTGCGGATAAAGTCACACTGATGAATGAAGCAGATCCCAACGTGGTTATTAGAGTCACTGGGGAAATCAATAGTGCCAATGCAGATTCAAATATGGAGATTGCAGAAAAAAACTTAGAGGAGATCCAGATCTAGTTTTCGCTTTTAGATTAGCGAAGGATTTGGGTCTCCCCGTAACGACGGTGTTTGAAATGACAACAGCAGAATTTGCAGGCTGGGCGGCTTTCTATAAAATGGAAGCAGAAGAAAATAAGAAAGCAATGCAGAATTCTAAAAATAAAAGGGGACGGTGACCGTGGCACAGGATATTTACATTAGGTTTAAAGGCGACGCAAGTCACCTTAACCGCACACTAACACAAGTTAATAGAAGTATGCGAACTCTTGACCGTAATGGTAAAGGGGCACGCAAAAGTTTAACTCAAATTGAAGGTGCGGCTGGTAGAGTATCCTCAGCATTGAAACTTGCTGGTGCGGCATTTGTAGGCTTTGCGGCCACAAGCGGCATTAGAGGTATCATACAAGCAACCACAACCTTTGAAGGCTTTAGAGCACAACTTACAGCATACCTAGGCTCACAACAAAGAGCCAATGCTGAGTTGGCAAGAATGGAACAACTTGCAAAAGGTCTTCCTCAAACACTACAAGATTTAACCAATGGATTTGTTGTTCTCAACAGATATGGTATAAGCACAGCCAATGCCAGTATGACAGCATTTGCAAACATTGCAAGTGCCAATAATAAAAATATGAGTCAATTGGCAGAAGCACTTGGTGATGCACTCACTGGTGAATATGAACGTCTAAAAGAATTTGGTGTTAAAGTAAGAAGTGAAAACGGAAGAACCACTGTATTACTAGGCGATCAAATACTAGGCGTTGCAAACTCAGGACAAGAATTAATTAGTTTAATTGAAGACCTGGGTGAAAAAGGCGGCAAGTATTTTGGAGCGGCTGAAGCACAAGCAACCACACTAACTGGTGCTCTCAGTAGAATGAGTGACTCAGTTACACGAGCACAAAGAAATATTGGTGACGCTGGCTTTGGAGCGGCTGTTGGGCAACTAGCAGATAGAATGAGCACCGCACTTGACACAAATACACAACTAACAGAATCAATATCAAGGGGACTTACACAAGCAACTCTACTTGCAGGTGATGCATTGTTCTTGTTGTTTGAAAACTTTGACAAGGTTCTAATTGCTGTTTCAGCATTGATTGGTATTGGTATTGTTAAGTTTATGTTCAATCTAGGCAAAATGATTATTACAACAACCGTTGTTGCTGTAATGGGTCTACTCAAAGCCTTTAAAGGTCTAGCAGTATTCTTAGTAAGAACACTTATTAGAGGAGCACTTGGTGCTCTTGCACTTGCCTTTGGTAAAATTGTATTAGTAACAGGAGCCGTTGCCGCGGCGGCATATGGACTTGCGGCGGCTTGGGATTGGGTGTTTGGCACATCAATGAAACAATCAATTGATGACTTTGCTGGCACAGCAATGGACAAGATATCAGAAGTTACAAATGAAATTACAGGTTTAGGTGCAGAAGCATTTGAATCAGTAACAGGCATTGACAGTCTAAGTGACGCACTTGAGACAGGCAAAAATATAATGGGTGATATGCTTGGTGTTACAGGCAGTCTAACTGATTATCGTGCAGAACTAGCAAGACGCACAGAAGAACTACTTGAACTAAGCAAGAAAAACAATGTTCAAATGAGTCAAGAAGAAGCGGCTACAGAGGCGCTTAATGATATGAAACTCAAAGGTCTTCAAATTGAAGAAGCAAGAATATCAAAATTAAAAGAATATCAAAAAACACAAGAAACAGCATTATCAAACACAGCGGCCGCACTTAATTTAGAAATTAGTTTATTAAATGAAACTGAAAGTGTTAGAAAAGCACACCTAGCAAGTCTCAAAGCAGAACAAGACTTTATTGAGAAAAATGTAAATCTCAAAGACGGTGAAGCGGCGGCATTCCGTAAAGTAATTCTTGCAAGAGAATTAGAAATTGCTAAAATACAAGAAAAATTACATTTAGAAAAAGCACTTGTAGAATTTAGACGTCAAAGCACAGCCGCAGAAGAAGTAAATGCAGGCGCAAGTGCATTTGGCAGAGCCAATCCTTTAGAAGGCGTAAACCAACAATATGCAAAAGAATTAAAAGGCTTAGATCGTTTACGTGATAGAGACTTAATTAACGAAGAAGAATATCTACGCACCAAAGCCAAACTAAATGTAGAACACAGCGAAAAGATGCTGGATCTACGCAAAAAAGATGCTCAAGAACAAATGAAGTTGAATGGTGTTACTAACCAATCAATAGTTGATGCTGTAACATCACAGATGGATGCTGTTGCTATGATTCAACAGGGTGGTGTAGTAGGCGCACAAGGCGCACTATCAGCAATGAATAATGTGTTGGGTCAAATGGCTGGACAGTCAAAAGAAGCATTTGAAGCACACAAGGCATTGAGTATTGCACAAGCATTGATTTCAACATACCAAGCGGCGGCAATGGCAATAGCATTTCCTCCAGGACCACCTATATCGTTCATATATGTAGCAGGCGCACTTGCGGCTGGTATGGCACAAGTAAGTGCAATTAAAAGTCAAAGATATTCAGGTAGATCACTTGGTGGACCTGTTACAAGCAATCAAAGTTATATTGTTGGTGAGAATGGACCTGAAATGTTTACACCAACAAACTCAGGAAGTATTACAAGAAACAGTGATGTAGGTGGAGGACGAGCGGTAGAGGTTAACTTTACAATCAACGCTGTTGACACAGCATCATTTGATGAATTATTAATAAGCAGGCAAGGTGTCATTCAAAGTGTAATTAGTGATGCAATGTTAGAAAGCGGACAAAGGAGTAGATTCTAATGGCAGACATAGTAACACTTTATCCACAAGATCCAAGTTTTAGTGGTATTAGTTTTAAAACTAACACACCAACACTGACAACTGAGACTTTTAGTGGCAAATCACGTAGAACAGGATATGGCACAAGTTTTTATTCTTGGCAAGTAAAGTATCCTACACTAACAGCAGTAGAAAGTTCAATCATTACTGGATATCTAAGTCAAACATATGGTCCTGCTTTTAGTTTTGAAATTATCTTACCTGAAATAAGTCATACAAATAGCCTAACACCAATTACCACAGGTGCAACTACAAATGGCGCAGTATCAAAAGGTGTAAAAACAGTTACACTTGCAGGATGTGGTAATGCTAAAACACTAATTGGTGGTGATTACATTAAGTTTGCAAACCATTCAAAAGTTTATCAAGTAGTAGGCACAGCCACATCAAATAGTGCTGGCGCTATGCAACTTTACTTCTCAGGTAGTTTGGTAGCAGATGTTCCAAGTGGCACAGTAATTGAATTTGATGATGTAAAATTCACAGCAATAGTTGATGCAGATGTTCAACAATATGATATTGGCGTAGGGGGTTTTACTTCATTAAGCGTCAGTATGAGAGAGACCTGGTAAATGAAAAGTTTTTATTCAGATACAGCACTGAGAGATGAATACTACCGTGATGTAAATTTTGCTGTAGACTTACTTGAATTACATCTCAAAGATTCATCAAATGGCAACGCTACCATATACCTAGCATCAGGCGGTGTTGATATTGATTACAATTCACCAACAGCACCAGAAGCAGGCACAAACACATATTCAGCACAAGGTGAGTTTCTTGCATATTCAGCAATTAACGAAGACTTTGACGTAAAGATAGGCAAGTTCTCAATCAACTTGTCAGGGCTACCTAGTGGCTACATTGATAGATTTGTAAACAAAGAACCAGAACTAAAAAGAGTGTGTGTCTATAAGGCATTTTTAAGCACCACAGATTTACAAATTGTTTCATCACCTATACTAATGTATGATGGTGTGATATACAATGTAGGCATACAAGAAAGTTCAGCAACTTGTGCAATCACCGTAGAATGTTCAAGCAAGTTTGCAGACTTTGAAAGACTAGCAGGGCGTAGAACTAACAATTGGAGTAATTGGTTATTGCAAGGTGTCAAATACGACACAGCAATGGAAAAGGCTGGTTACGTGGGCAACACAGAATTTTTATGGGGTAGAAACGAATGATTGTAAGAACAATGCGTCCAGAAGAAATAGATCTAAATGTAAATCTATTTCGTCAATATGCTGATGAAGCCAGTGAAACAAATCCAGCACTAGGTGCACAATATGATGAAAACTCAGTTATAGAGAGTATTAGAAGTCGTGTTATTGCTCCAGATGCGTGTTGGTTTAGTTTAATGGACAACGGACGTCCTGTGGGCTTTATAAGTGGCGCTCTTACACAAGCACCTTGGAACTTTGACATACTGTATGCACACATTGAAATGATCTTTGTGCTTAAAGAAAAGCGTTCAATGGATGTGTTTCGTAAATTAGTAGGTTCAGTTGAAGAATGGGCAATTAGTATGGATGCATCTAGCATAACCGCAGGTGACATTGGTATTGATCCAGAAAGAAGTAAACGTGTATATTCAAGTATTGGATTCAAAGATGGATGCTTTATGACAAAGGAGATTGAACTATGAGTGGTATAGTTAGAGCCATTAAAAAGGTTGTCAAAGGTGTAGTTAAGGCAGTCAAAGGTGTAGTCAAAGCCGTTGTTAAGGTAGTATCAAGTGTTGTTAGTTTTGTTACACAACCATTCCTAGGATTATTTGGGGGATATGATGCACCAGATGCACAAGCAGAAGCGGATCGTCAACAAGGTGTGCAACTTACACGTCAAGGCAGTGAAACAGCAATACCTGTAGTATATGGATATCGTAAAGTTGGCGGAGCAATAACATTTGCAGAAACAGGAAGCACAAACAATCAATATCTTTGGGTTGCATATGTGCTGAGTGAAGGCACAATTGAAGGCCTACGTGAAATGTTTCTTGATGACAATCAATTACCAGAAACAATTATTAGACAATTAAACAATGGACAAACTGTAGACATAACCACTGGCAAATACGCAGGCAGAGTGCAATTACAATTCAGTCACGGCATTTACAATTCAGACCCAAGCGTAAGTAATCTTGGCACTTGGAGTATTTGTAGTGATGCACCTAGTTGGAAAAACTCAATGGTATACAATGGTATGGCTGTGGTGTTTGCACGTTACTATTGGAAGAAAATAGAAACAAATGAAGATTCAGAAGCAAATCCATTTAGTGGAAGCATACCAGATTTAAAAGCCTGCATACTAGGTAAAAAGGTTGCCGCACTTACAGGCACACCACAAAATTACACCTACGCAAACGCACCAACAAGATATTCAACAAACCCTGCAGAATGTATTTTAGATTACCTACGTAATCCGCGTTATGGTAAAGGACTTGTTAATGACGATATTGATTGGGCTAGTTGGCAAGCAACATCAGCCAAATTCAACACAGTAGTAGAATATGTAAGTGGTATTAGTGGACCAATACACACATTTAACTTTGTAGTAAACACTGGCAACACTATATTCAACAACATCAAAACAATGTTACCCAACTGTAGAGCATATATGCCTTACATACAAGGTAAATTCAAATTAAGAGTAGAAGACGCTGGCAATGACACAGATATTACCAGCGGTGTGGCAACCATTGTGGCAACATTTGACAAAGACAACATAGTTGGAGATATTACTTATGGTGCTGTTGAAGCAGGATCAAAATATAACCAAGTAAGTATAACCTACGTCAACCCAGACAACAAATGGTCAAATGATACGGTTGTGTATCCTGAGACTGAAGCAGAGAGACAAACATACATTAACAAAGACGGTGGGCGTGTAAACAAACTTGACGCAACATTTGGCGCTCTTACAAACTATGCCATTGCAAAAGATATGGCTAAACTAATTTTTAATAAATCACGTTATCAAGAAAGTGCCGCACTAACAGTAACTTCACAAGGTCTTGAATTAGAAGTTGGTGACAACATTAGAATACAAAGTCATATGTTGAACTTTGGCACAACACCTTGGCGTATTGTTTCAATCAAATACAACAACGATATGAGCGTGGCATTGGCGTGTGTTAGAAACCCAGACTCAATATATCCACACACAAGAGTTGGTGAAGAAGATATTGTATTGCCTACCTATACACCAAGAGGCGCATCAATTATCTATCCTGAGTTTGACACTACTATTCCAATTGGACTTGTTCCGCCTACTAATGGAGTTGTTCCTATTGTTCATTTACCGCCAAGCATAACTGGTGTTTCACCACAGACGTTTGGATCACCAGGTATAAATGCAGTTACAGTATCAGGCATAAACTTTCAAACAGGTCTAAGTGCAGTATTCATTGGCGATGATGGCACACAATATACACCAAACTCAACATCATTAAACAGCACCAGTGAAGTAGTAATACAAACTATTGCTTCAATGGATAGTTCCAATCAACCATATGATGTTCAAGTTCAAAATACTAGTGCGTTTGGTAGTTTGAGTGCTAGACAAAATAATGTTTTAAGAATTGACGGAACTACAGGAACACCAGATGATCCAATACAAGATCCGCCAATTGTTACACCTCCAGATGATCCTGGAATTACAGATCCACCAAGTGATCCACCACCACCAGGTGAACCACCTACAAATCCACCAGTAGTAGTGCCTGAACCATTGCCACTTACAGATATTGCAGATATTACAGTTATTGATTACTCTGCTGAAGGTGACCTAGTATATGCTGACATTTATTTCCGTCAGCCACAGAATCCAGCATATCTTTGCCTACAAGTTTATTACCAAAGACAAGGTAGAGATGAACCTTGGAGATATTTAGAAGTTAAAGATCGTCCAGGTCCTGGCGAAACAGCAAGTTTCAAATTAGGTCCTTTTGCGGCTAATTCACGTTCAAGTATCACAGTTAGAACAAGAGTAAAATATGGTAGTGGAGAATATTCTACTAAAATAAACTCAGTATTTCTAACACCAGGTGCGGCAGTTGACACTAGTGAGCCTAAAGACTTTATAGAAACAGTAGGTCCAGGTTGGACACCACCTGAAGTAGGCACTACAACAGACAGAGACAACACGTTCTCTAAAATTGAAGCAAGAACACAACTTAGCGGGGGCACACCTAAGTCACCAAGGGAAATTGACTTTACACTAACACAAGAAATATATAATGATCCAATCAACTTTGATGTTAATGGTGTAAAAATATATTACAAACCAACTATTGCAACGGTTTGGAATTATCAAGAGTTTCTATTTGGCACAACTCAAAATGATTATGTGCCAGGCACAGCAAACACAGTAACAATGAGCGTGTTTGGAAATCCAATATATCCTTCATCACCAACAAATGATCAACAGCACTATGATTTCATTCTTAGGCTTACATACAAGGATGGCAAGGAAAGTGTAAAACAAGTAAGATTTGAGGGCTTAAAAGTAGAAGTCAATGCGTTTGGTTTTTATGACTTTGATCCTACATATGGTGCGGCAACAAGAACAGAGGATCACACCGCTGTTAATATTGTGTTGGCAGATCCAAATGCACCAAGCACAAAAGATTTGATCACAGTTGGAGTGCATACGCTATTTCCAGACTATGACAATCCAAATATTAGATTGTTTTTATCACCACCAGATTCAAGTTTCTTGTTAGATTGGGCAGGCATAAAAGTAAGAACAAGAATAATTGAGCCAGGCACTGATCCAGAGTTTGAAGAAACTGTTATTACAAAGACTGGACTTACCGCAGAAGGTTTATGGTTTGATAGAATACCTATTACATATGAAGATGAATATGAAGTTGTAATTACACCTTTGTATTGGAATGGTAGTTCAAGAGAAGAAGCAAAGTTTAGTTGGTTAGGTGCAAGTTATATCACAGATAGACAACAAGGCGCTGACATACCAAGCAACGGCTTTCCACCTAACTTTAAAGAAAAGTATAACTTTAAACTATTAACAACAGCAGATGCTCTTGTAGAAGTAGACAAGCCGTTTCCTGCTCCTGCGAATCCTAGAATAAACGTAGAAGAGTGGAGTCTAAACATACCAAAGAGCAACTTTAATGGTCCAAATGGTTATTTCAAATTAGTGTTTAGTCACGCACACATTGGAGGATATACACAATTAAATGTATATCGCAGATACTACAAACCAAACAACTCATATGGTGGTTACACTCTAAACAAACTAGGTGCTGGCAGATGGGAGAAAGTGCAAGTTACAACTACCAACTCAGGTGGAACAGTAACAGCACATCTAAAATATCCACTAAGTCAGCAAGAATATAATGGTTATTTTGATCCTGCAAAGGCTGTCTCAAACAGCAATCAATTGAGAAGGTTTCCTGGATGGGTAGATGGCTTTACTGGTGAAAATTTTGAATATGTTGCTGTTGCTCAAACCTCAGGTGGAGAATCAAGTATAGCACTTAGATTGCCTCCTATTTCAGCAACATTTAATGGAACAAGACAAGGTGTGTTTATTCCAAACCCAGGTGATAGAATTACAGAAATTGATCCACTTACCCTAAGTGTATATCCTACTGTTTTAGAAAAGAATTTAGACCAAGCAATAGCGCCATTAGCAGATAGTGCTAGATTGTGGAACAGAAAAGCATTTACATCATTTACACTGACTAGTGTTTCACCAGGGAGATTATAATGGCACTACCTACCTACAACGGCATATTTAATTTAACCACTAACTTAATTGAAGCACCTAGCACCAGTGATTGGAGCGATCTAACCACTTGGGATGCCTGGAATAATTGGAGTGGTGAGCCTGCGGCACAATTAACTTGGTTATCAGAACAACTAGACCTAGAAAGTTCACAGTATTTTAACCTACAAGTGTCAACAACAGCCATAGGCACAGTCAGTGAATATACTGTATATGTAAGTCAAACAGGGTCTTTTGCAGGTGAAGAAACATCTACTACAATTACACCTGGCGACACAAACATAGAAGGGTTTTATGGACAGTATGTGGTTGTTCTTGTAACTGTAGATTATGATGCCGCAAGTGGACCACCTAGTATTTCAGATATTTCAGCAACAGCAACATCAGAAAGATTAGAAATTGTGCTTACAGATATCAATTCAGCAGATTTGAACGGTGGATTACAAGCCAAAGAACTTGTATTGCCAAGGAAGGCATCAAAGGTGGTCTCAATGTTCATTCAGCCTCATCAACCAGGTGGGTATTTTACAGTTGATTATGTTGCACCAGATTATGTAGAAACAGCACCACCAGTGTTTGCAAATATAGCAGAAAAAGATAGACTTATACCAAAAGTAAGTTTTGCCACATATGAAGGCATTTACACTAATTCTGTCTTTGACATAAAATTAGCAGTATTACCAGAACAGTATTGCGATACACAAGGAAATATCCTCGTTAGATAGGGGTATTTTATGAAATCAAATAAATATAAACAGAGAGAGGTAAAATATGGCATTTCCAACAAGTCAAATTGGCACAACTAACTTAGATTCAGCGAGCGACGATCCATCATTGGCACGTTCAGATTTGTTTGATGCTGTAACCAGTCTCAACTCAATTATTGCAGATGCAAATGGCGCAAATGGCGTTGTTGTAGCAAATGCAAGTGGCAAGATCACAGCCGCTAAATTGCCCAACACTATAACGGCAACAGGCACACAAACTTTTAATCCAACCAACGGCGTAGTAAACATTCAAAACGTTCTACGTCTTAGTTCACTAACAACAGCACAAGTAAATGCACTAAGCACTAACACAGAAGGTGATGTTGCAATGGTTTCAAATGGCAACGCAGGCGCATTATGCTTGGGTGTATATGACGGAACAAATTGGAAGGTAGTAGCACTTGGTGCAACTATTAGCGCCACGTAATGCCTGATACTACAGAATACGAGCGAGCCCATTTAGAAGCACACGTTGATTTGTGTGCCATAAGGTATGCACAATTGAATGACCGTTTAGAAAAAGTTGAAACAGCAGTAAGTGAATTACATCAAGGTATTATCAAAGGCAACAAAGGATTAGTCAAGGCTATGATCGTTGCGGTAAGCACCGTTGTTGTTGCTCTAGTAGGCGCTGTTGCAACAATTATAAGTTCAATGCCAGTTTAACCCATCCAAAAGTTTAGGTCCTTTAAATAGTAGTATGGACAAGGGCATACCAAAAGAAATACAAGATCGTTTAGAATACATAACTTCTACGCACAATGGTGGTCAGCCTGAAGTTGTGGGCATACGTCCTATTCCAGCACCTTGCGACGATTGTGATCTACAAATTGAAAAAGAAATGCGTGTGGTAACACTAAAAAGACATCTAACTCCATATGTGCATTGGAGAAGACAATGTAGGGTGTGCAAACTATTTCTTAGTGAAGAAACAGGCAAATTTGACAGCACATCACAAGAACTAACCGCTTTTTACCATAATTTACGCAGAACAACTAAATACAACTGTAAGAGCAAGTAAGGCTGTCACTTTACTTTCTACAAGTAATATAAATGTATGCGTTATCTGACAACGCACTCCTAAAATAAAATTGCCATTTTGTTTTTATATTACCTTAGCACTTACTCAAACGCTCCGTGCGTTATAAGCCCACTCACGTAGTGGGCTTTTTTTTGTCTTGACTTTGACTGGTTTAGATAGTATAATAGTAGTGTTATAGTCTATTTAATTACCACTTTT
>Ga0307488_10000782_pt1 | contig 26449 bp, 19 predicted proteins | sample SB02metaG_FD_202248 | JGI IMG/M metagenome (GOLD analysis project Ga0307488, IMG submission 202248) | Sea-ice brine microbial communities from Beaufort Sea near Barrow, Alaska, United States - SB 0.2 | ecosystem: Environmental > Aquatic > Marine > Coastal | place: USA: Alaska | collected... | reverse complement strand
ATTTAGATTCATCAGGTCTATTTTCTTATCCCCGTCTACTTATCCTTTTAGCTCGCATAAAAGGCGTGGAAAATTCAATCAAAGTTGGCGAATACGACTTGGGAGACGGGCTCACAGCGGTCCAACTTATTGACAAAATGGTTGCCGGAGAAACACTGCAATACCGAGTGACATTGGTTGAAGGCTGGACTTTTAGACAAGCACTAGATGCGATTCAAAACAGCAACAAAATTGTTAGCGTGCTGCAAGGGCTTACTGATACTGAAATACTTGAGCAAATGTCACTGACTTATGAAAATACGGAAGGTAGCTTGTTCCCGGATACGTATTTTTATACAGCAGGAAGCACTGACCTTGATATAGTGATGCGCGCTAGTATAAGACTAAAAAGCATTCTCCAAAGTGAATGGGAAAAGAAGGTTGGAGCATTGCCCTATGAAACTCCCTATCAAGCTTTAATCATGGCCTCTATTATTGAAAAGGAATCTGCCGCTAGCAGTGAGCGTGGCCATATCTCGGGGGTGTTTATTCGCAGGCTTGAACTTGGGATGCGGCTTCAGTCAGACCCTACAGTTATTTATGGGATGGGGGACAGGTATAACGGCGACATCAGAAGGGCAGATTTGCAGGAAGTTACTCTTTACAACACCTATCGCGTGAACGGATTGCCACCAACTCCTATCGCCTTGGCCGGATTCGATTCGATACATGCCAGTTTAAACCCAGAATTATCTGAGTATCTTTATTTTGTGGCTCAGAGTGACGGTAGCCATTATTTTTCAAGCAGCCTTGAGGAACATAATCAAGCTGTAGGCCGTCTATTAAATAGATAACTCATATAAGCAGTTAAATAGTCAGTATTAGTGTAAACCAATCTGAACAGGACTTATTGTGAAAGGAAAGTTTTTAACCATTGAAGGCGTAGAAGGTGTCGGAAAAAGCACCAACCTTGAATCTATTAAGCAAATTTTAGAAAGTGAAAGCATTAATTTTGTTGCTACTAGAGAGCCAGGTGGAACTTTAATAGCAGAGAAAATCCGCACACTGCTGCTTGAACACCATCAAGAAAAACTCTGCGAGCTAAGTGAGTTACTTTTGGTTTTTGCTGCTAGAGCGCAGCATATTGAAGCTGTTATTAAGCCCGCATTAGAAGCTGGAACGTGGGTGCTCTGTGACCGGTTTACTGATGCAACTTATGCATACCAAGGAGGAGGGAGAGGATTAAATTTCGACACTATTTCTGAGCTCGAGAACTTAACTCAGGGAACACTGCGGCCTGACTTTACTTTAATTTTGGATCTGGATCCTGAGGTAGGGCTCTCCCGAGCAAAAAATCGAGGTGAATTAGACCGGATTGAGCTTGAAAAAACCGATTTCTTTAAAAAGGTTCGTGCCAGCTATCTAGACATTTCTAAGCGAGAGCCAGAGCGCTGTAAGGTGGTGGATGCATCAAGATCCATCGAAGTTGTCAGCAACGATGTTATTGAATACTTAATGACCTTTATCCGAGAAAGCACTTGAACAAACTTTCCTTAAGCAATCGCGAAAAACTTCTTAGCCTAACCCCGCTGCCTTGGCAAACTCCTCAGTGGACGCAGCTCATGCAACAAAAAAAAGCTGACCAACTAGCTCATGCCTACATAGTGCAAGGCGATCAGGGGCTAGGAAAAAGATTATTTGTTGAAAAATTTGCTATAGCACTGCTTTGTCTTAATAAAGAATCAACAGATGCCTGTGGTGAGTGCACAGTTTGCAAAATGGCTATAAGCGGATCATTGCCAGATTTACTTATTGTCGAGCCTGAAGAGGGTAGCCGTGACATCAAAATTGACCAGATTCGCTTACTTTCAAATTTTGTTAACAAAAGTAGCCATGCCGGTAGTGGCAAAGTTCTTATTCTTGATAGAGCTCATAACCTCAATAACAGTGCCGCTAATGCGCTGTTAAAAACTCTGGAAGAACCTACCAGCACCACGTTCATTTTTTTGGTGACTGATCTTCCTGGAGCGTTGTCAGCAACGATAAGAAGCCGCTGCCAGCGTCTGCAATTTTCGATCGCCTCAACAGAAAAGTCCTCTCAATGGCTTCTCGAACAGCTACCCTCGGAAAGCGATAATTCAGCCGTCGCTGTGACTTTTGCCAGCAAACCACTTCTGGCTTTTACCGAAGGTAGCAAAGGTGGAGTCGAAGGTTTCTCAGCTATGATTCATATTTTATCGACCCTGCTTAACTCGACGACAGAATTAAGGCCAGCGGTGAGTCAGACGTCGAAAATTGGGGAACTGCTTTCAATTGGGTATTTAATTGAGGTTTCGACTATATTGATTAAAGACCTTCTCACAGAATCTGAACCACGAAGTGCTTCAACTGAAATTAATGGCTTAAGTTCGCGGCTCCGCAAATCCGGCATAGAAAGCCGAAGCCTGAACGTGAAATTGCTCAATTACCAGCAAGAGCTGGTTAAGGGACGACATCAGTTAATGAGCGGATCTAATCCTAACCCTCAGCTAATTATGGAATCGTTGCTGTGGCAATGGACTAAGCTTTTTATAAGACCCTAGTTTATTGACAGTTGATGGAGGGCTAATAAGGAGCAATGAAAACGCATCGAGGCAATGCAGCTCCACTACATTGGCAAGGCGTAACCCTTCAATTTCAAGGAAGAGATATCTAAATTGGCTGGTCATGGAATTCTATCTTTAACTATAAAAGACAAAGCGGTTCTGTATGCTGCCTATATGCCATTCATCCAATATGGCGGATTGTTTATACCTACAAATAAATACTATCAGGTTGGCAGTGAAATATTTATGTTATTAAAACTAATGGATGAAACTGAAAAGTTACCGGTCGCAGGCAAGGTTGTCTGGGTAACACCCCCGAAAGCCCAAGGTGCAAGGGTAAGAGGCATCGGTGTTCAATTTAGCGATCCAGAAGCAGCGGTAAAAAAACGAATTGAAAACATATTGGCTGATCAACTCAATTCAAACCTGATTACAAATACACTCTGACTTTTACTACTTCGATAAAGGGTAAACTCAAAAAGCCCACGTTTTGGCTAGTAGTTTGGCGCTGGGCTCCACTTACTTAGTTTGCAGATTGCTTGTTAGGTGACCCGTTTTGGAGTCTATAGAAGAGACATTAGGAAGCAGCATATGTCATAAAAAACCCTGAAACCTAAACCTGATCAAGCCAGCTACAAAATACCGGATTAACACGTTAGAAAAGCACAAAAACCATAACTTCCAGCCTCATTTGACCGGCCTACCCCCTTGTCTAACAGCAACATAAGAGCTAAAAAATCGAACTCAGGTACGGAAATTTATCTCTCTAAAGAATTAAAAATCAAATTAAAGAACAGACCAACATGTATCGATCGCGTTCATTTCTTTGGTTGCTTGCGCAAGCGTTAAGCCTGCTATTGAGGCTCTGATTTACGTCTGAGGATTAGACTTCGGTGATAGAGCTTTTGAAGCTATCATTTCTTAATAATCTCGCTACTTTGGTGGCTCCCGTCCTATCAGAAGCCTTGTGGTCACGCTTCAGGAATTCAAACTTTGAATTTAGGGGCACTGACGGACGAGGCTATCTTCCTTTTTATCATAACTGTCTAGCACTAGTTGCGCCGGTCATGCAGCAGCGCGGTTACATTGACGACCTCGCATAGCTCAGTAGTGAAACGATTGGCTGTGATTTTCTAAAAATCTGCACAAGTATAGATTTCGGTTTGCTCCCGACATAGCAGATCTTCTCTGTCATCACGTAAAGCTTTAGGCGGATCAGTTGAGGCTATTGATGTGCTCATAAAGTTTAGAATGCTTCAACATGTGCTCTACCCTTTAGCTATCTTTTCTATTTCGAAATACGTTGCCTGAAATGCTGTGCTGATGAGGAGGGGGTTAGGGAGGCGGGATATGCGATTGGTGTTTAGAGAGTAATTGTGTGCTTGGCAAAAGTTCCAAAGGAGAGGGGAATGATTTTTTTTCAAACGCTATTGATAATCATTCTCGTTCGCATTATCATTCTTCAAACTTTGGGAGAAACCTGAATGGGTGAGCTCAAAAAGCGACTAGAATTAGATTTTATTAATCTAATTTTTTAATTTTTTAATTTAGGAATTATGATGTATTTTATTAGCCAAATCCAAGAGCTGCCCCTGTCAAGAAACCGATTATCGCTAAGTATTGCGTTAGCTTTGTGTGCCACTCCAGCATTTGGCGAAAATCTAGAGCCAGAGCGGAGTACAATGATCGAAACAGTTAGAATTATCGGCTCACAGGCAGATGCTCGGGCATTGGCAGGATCGGTCAATATCATTACAACAGAAGAATTAGAAGTATTCGAGTATACGGATATACAAAAAATCCTCTCAAATGTCCCAGGCGTAAATTTTCGCCCGGAAGAGGGATTTGGCCTGCGACCTAACATAAGCATTCGCGGTACGTATGCTGACCGATCGGGTAAAATAACCCTAATGGAGGATGGAGTGCTTATAGCTCCCGCACCATATGCGGCCTCATCGGCATATTATTTCCCAACTGTTGGACGCCTCGCAGGAATCGAAGTTTTAAAAGGCCCTGCTGCAATTGCTAATGGACCTTACACTGTGGGTGGAGCAATCAATATGTTGAGCACGCCCATTCCAGACAGTACTGAAGTTTTTTTCAATCAAGAAACTGGTGACCACGGCGCCCTCAGAACTCACGCAACCTTTGGCAGCTCCAAGGAGAATTATGGATTTCTCATAGAAGGGCATGCATGGAAAAGTGATGGATTTGATACTATCCAGGATGAAAGTGGCGGCACAGGATTTCGTAAAGACGATCTTGTAGCAAAATTAAGGCTTAACACCGATCGGGGCTCAAAGTTTTATCAGGAACTAAATTTTAAATATCAATGGTCTGAAGAGTCTTCAGACCAAACTTATGTCGGTTTGTCAGATGCCTCTTTTAAAAGCGATGCTCACGAACGTTATGGGCTAACAAAATATGACAATATGGATAACGACCATGAGACACTGTCATTAAATTATTTACTGGATGTTGGCGATTTTGAATTTAGTGCAACGGTATATCAAAACGACTTTGCCCGTAATTGGTTTAAAGTTGACAAGATCGACAATAACAAGGTGTTCGGGATTGGCAATGGTATCAACAATATAATTGGTGCTGCCAACGACGGTAGTCTTGATGCGATAGCCGTACTTAACGGAGATAATGCAACAGCTGTTGAGATAAAGCTCAAGAATAACAATAGAGTTTATGAGTCGAGTGGTGTCGATTTGAAAGCAATTTGGAGCAACGAGACACACCACGTTACCGTCGGTTATCGCGATACTGAAGACAGTGAAGACAGGATGCAGTGGTATGCCACAGCAGATTGGGTGGATGGAAAGATGGGATCTCTTGTCGAAGGGTCTATGCCTGGATATTCATCTAATAATCGAGTTACAAGCGCCGAAGCGACTGCATTTTATATCAATGACGTAATTAGTCTTGGTGATTTAACTATAAACCTCGGTTATCGCTCAGAAGATTGGGAAATTACTCAAGAACGTTATGTCGACACAGCTCGTACTGCTGTCAACACGGATGCGGGGTATCCAAAGACGTTAGCAGATTCGGACAACAGTCTATTTGGCGGGGGCGCTACCTATGACATTACAGAAAATGTGAGTGTTTATGCTGGCTTCCACGAAGGTTTTACGCCCACATCTGGCGGGGCAGATCCAGAAAACGCAGATAACATAGAAGTTGGGATTAGGTATGGAGTGGACTCAACTTTTGTAGATGTTGGATACTTTAATACTGATTATCAAAATATGTTTGGCAGTTGTACCGCTTCTGGTGGCGCGCAAGGCGAATGTGAAATTGGTGATTCGTTCAACGCGGGAGAAGCAAAAATTTCTGGACTTGAAATTGTTGCTCAAACTGTACTGGAATCGGGTCAGATGGTTTTCCCTCTTCGTTTAAGTTACACAGCAACGGATGCAGAATTTAAAAACACCTTCTCTAGTTCATTTTGGGGTAACGTAAACGCGGGAATGTCTATACCTGACTTACCAGATACGCAACTGGCCCTGAGCGCAGGCTTTGATACAGGAGATGGTTGGTCAGGTGCTGCAACAATTTATGCTTTTGGTGGCACATGTTCTGTTGCAAGCTGCACAGCAGGCACCAAAGTAGATAGTTACAACACGCTTGATTTAAGCCTAACTCGGAAGATCAATGAGAAAGCTGACATTTATTTTGTCATGAGTAACGTAGGTGACAATGAAGATATAGTAGCCAGAGCTCCTAAAAATGGCGCAAGAGCGCAGGCCCCTAGGCTCGCATCGATTGGAGTCAGGGTTAAGTTATAAAGTAAGGCCGGGTGAGGTGAGCTATAGTTTTTAAGGAGTAGCAGCCTCACTGTTAAATACCTATTTAGAACGGGACAGTCCAGCTAGATTTAATTAAGGCTAGAATACAAAATCATGTGTCCTTAACAAAATAGCAATTATAATAATTTTGGCTCTATCTTTTTTTGGATAGAAAAAGTTCAACACGATATACACTTATAATATATTTTCAATTGAATGATCTAGGTCATCATGGAGTTTAGTAGTGTTAGGAAATAAAGATTTTTTTACCTGTGCGCTTAGCATAACGATTCTGTTGGCTGGAGTTGTAAGAGCAGCTGAGGTTAACGTTTATTCGGCTCGAAGCGAAGATTTGATCAAGCCTGCTTTAGATCGTTTTAGCGAAGAGACAGGGATTGAAGTCAATTTGATCACCGAGAGTGCGGATGCACTTATTCGTCGAATTCAGCTTGAGGGTTCAAATTCCCCGGCGGATGTGCTGCTAACCGTGGACGCGGGAAGGCTTTATCGCGCGAAAGAAGCGGGCATTCTTGCCTCAGTAGACTCACCGATTTTACGGGCGCGGATACCTTCAGCATACCGCGACCCTGAGGACCAATGGTTTGGATTGTCGCTTCGCTCGCGGGTTATTATGTTTGATAAGTCACGGGTTTCTTCTAGCGAAATAGCACGCTATGAAGACTTGGCAGACCCAAAATGGAAGGGAGAGATATGCATTCGCTCATCGGGCAACATCTATAATCAATCGTTAATTGCATCAATGATAGAGCACTCGGGTGAGGTGGCTACGGAATTGTGGGCCAAAGGATTAGTGGCGAATATGGCACGGCGACCGCAAGGTGGTGATCGTGATCAAATTCGGGCCGTGATTGCGGGGCAGTGCAAATTGGCGGTCGCTAATACTTATTACTTAGCAGGCATGCTCAATTCGGATGTTGCAGTAGATGTCGAAGTAGCTGAGCAGATCGGGGTGCTTTGGCCAAACCAAGAAGGGCGCGGGGCACACATGAACGTCAGCGGTGCGGGGATGATCAAAACTTCCCAGAATCCAAACGAGGCGCGTCAACTTATCGAATTCTTAAGCGATGACTATGCGCAAGGGTGGTATTCGGAGGTAAATAACGAATATTCGATACGCGATAACATTCCGTCTAGCGTAACATTGCAACGCTTCGGTGAGTTCAAGTCAGACTCGATCAATCTCGAGGTCTTGGGGCGCAATAATGAGGCGGCCGTGAAGCTAGCTGATCGTGCAGGCTGGCAATAATGGCGAGCTTGATACTGGAAGGACCACACGACAGCTTTTTATGAATGAGCCGAGAGAGTGAGCTTAGTAAAGCTCGGTAGTAATCTGTCGCCCAGACCAAGGCTGTTCCGATTGAGGCTTTGGCCTTCGTTGTTGTTGGCTTTGACTGTCGTATTAGCGACACCTATCTTTGTCGTATTGTCTTCCGTATTCTTCCCCGCGGGCGACATTTGGACGCACTTGCTCGACACCGTGCTCCTGCGCTATGTACGTAATTCCTTTACGCTGATGGTTGGTGTCAGTTTTGGTGTGCTCGCTCTGGGTATCCTGCCGGCATGGCTTGTTACTGCCTATCGGTTTCCAGGAAGCAAGATATTTGAGTGGGCTCTACTTCTGCCCTTGGCGATTCCTGCTTATATAATTGCATATACTTACACAGGCATGCTCGATGTCGCTGGCCCATTGCAGTATTGGCTTCGCGACATTTTCGGCTGGCGCTACGGAGACTATTGGTTCCCAGAAATTCGCTCTCTAGGCGGAGCGGTAGCCATGTTCTCGCTCGTATTTTATCCGTATGTTTATTTACTCGCACGCGCCGCTTTTGCGGAGCAGTCGGGAAGCGTCGTGGAGGTAGCTCGCAGCCTCGGTTGCTCACAGCGGTCGGCTTTTCTCCGGGTTGCGTTGCCCTTAGCACGGCCAGCGATCGTCGTTGGACTGAGTATCACATTAATGGAGACGCTAGCCGACTATGGCACCGTGCAATATTTTGGTATCTCGACTTTTACCACTGGTATTTATCGCACATGGAATGGCCTTGGCAGCAGTGTGGCGGCGGCACAATTAGCTACGCTACTGCTCAGCTTTGTGTTTGTACTTGTGTTAATAGAGGCCTGGTCACGCAAGCAATCGCGTTTCTACAATACCGGAGCGCGAGCGCGACCCAATTCATCGCAACCTCTTCATGGCAGTTTACTATTACTCGCCTATCTAGCTTGCGGGCTGCCGGTTGTACTTGGCTTTATCGTGCCTTTCTTGCAGCTGTTGTATTGGGCATCGTTAACCTTTGATTCGATTATGACGTCTGACTTTTTAGGGTATTTATTCAACAGCGTGGCCCTTGCGACCATTACCGCTTTTATTGCACTGGCTTTGGCACTTTTTATAGCTTACTGCCGACGTTTGTTCCCGAGCCGGTTGGCGCTGGTTTCTTCACGTGTTCTAGGCCTTGGATATGCGCTGCCTGGGACCGTGGTCGCGATAGGCGTTCTTGTACCATTCGCCTTTCTAGACAATAAAGTCAGCGCGTTCATGGTTGCGCGGTTTGATTACAACACCGGACTGCTGCTTAGCGGCACGGTGTTCATTCTAGTGTTCGCTTATTTGGTTCGGTTCTTGCCGATCGCTCTTAATACAGTCGATGCGGGTCTAGCAAAAGTTCGACCGTCAATGGACGAAGCTGGGCGCAGCATGGGGCTAAGCCCTTTGCAGATGATGCGGCGCGTACATGTACCGATTATGCGCGGGTCCCTCGCGACAGCTTTACTGTTGGTTTTTGTTGATGTCTTAAAGGAATTGCCAGCAACATTATTACTGAGACCATTTAACTTTAACACTCTGGCGATTCGCACTTTTGAGTTGGCGAATGAAGAGCGGCTCGCCGATGCTGCGGGGCCAGCGCTCGCTATTGTGTTGGCGAGTCTAATTCCTGTTATCCTTCTCAGTCGCTCTCTAAGACAGCCAAGCAATACAGCGTCTAAGAAAGCTTCACAGGGCGCAAATAGCGCAAAGGCAGATTGATTACGATGACCTCTAAGGCATTGCAGTTAGATAGCGTAAACGTAGTTCTTAACGGACAATTAATTATCGACACGGTGTCACTGAGTGTGCCTGCCGGCGGAATAGGGTGCTTGCTCGGCGCGAGCGGTTGTGGCAAAACAACATTGCTACGTGCGATCGCGGGCTTCGAACACCTTAGCGCAGGCCGTATACTACTCGATGGGGTCGAGGTGAGTTCAGTTAATAAGACGCTCGATATAGAAAAGCGGCATGTTGGTATGGTGTTTCAGGACCACTCGCTGTTTCCGCATTTATGTGTTTCTGAGAACATCGCCTTCGGCATTCACTCGCTCAACCCGGTTTCGCGCAGGGCTCGCGTAAGCGAACTCGCGAAGCTGCTCGAGATAGATGATCTGCTCGAGGCCTACCCGCATCGCCTCTCGGGCGGGCAGCAGCAGCGTGTAGCTATCGCCCGAGCGATGGCTGCACGTCCTGAAATTTTACTGTTAGACGAGCCTTTTTCGAGTCTCGATGTCGAGCTACGAGAGCAGCTCGCGCGCGAGATTAGGGGTGTGCTAAAGCACGAGGGCGTTACCGCAATCTTAGTTAGTCACAATCAGTTTGAGGCATTCGCAATGGCCGATGAAATAGGCGTGATTAAAGCCGGTAAGCTTCTGCAGTGGGACAATGCATTCAACCTTTATCACAGGCCGTCTTCCCGCGCAGTTGCTGACTTCATTGGCGAAGGAACACTGATCGACGGACGAGTGCTCGACGGAAGTATGATCGAAACCGAGTTGGGCGTTATCGACACTCGCCAGATCGAAAATTTTAAAATTCCCAACACGGAGGATATCTCTTTGCTGTTGCGCCCGGACGATGTGTTTCACGATGATGCGAGTCCGATCAAGGCCCAGATAGTCGAGAAGGCTTTCCGTGGCGCAGTCTTCCTGTATACCTTGCAGCTAGCTAGTGGCAAGCGTGTCCTATCACTCGCGCCAAGCCACCATAATCATGACATAGGTGAGCCTATGGGTATCCGCCTTGACCTTGAACACCTAGTGGCATTCCCGAAACGTCTTTTAGCGTAAATCAAGATGGGGGGAACGCGCAGCATTGCTATTTTTCTCAGTTGGTAAACAAATTATTACGCAGAAACATTGGTGCTGGTGAAGAAATTGTATAGCGGTGCCGAATATCCGCAGCGAGCTCTGTGCACAAGCCAATCTAAGAAGGATAGCCGGAAAGGGTCAGCTGCATTACTCAATGCGTTGGTTTTTAAGGCGACAATCCGAAAAGGTGAATGATATGTTGAGCAATGGCGGGGCTGGCTGTGAGTCCAGGGGATTCCATTCCAAACAGTTGAACCAAGCCTTTCAGCTTATGCTCATCCTCAGTTTGAAATACAAAATCGCCAGCCGGCTCCCCCGGCCCAGAGAGTTTGGGTCTAATGCCGGAGTAAGAAGGCTGCAGGAGGCCTGGCTTCAAACCAGGGAAGTAACGTTGCACCGCTTTTGCAAACTGCTCTGTCTTGTTGGAATCTACGTGATAACTCTCTTCCGATATATATACTGCATCAGGCCCTATACGAAGCTGATTGCTTAAGTCCATTGTGCAATGAATTCCTAATCCAACTGTGTTCGTCTCCGGTATAGGATAGATCAAATGGGAAAATGGATTGGTTCCAGCATAGCTAAAATAGTCACCTTTACACATCAAAACCTTTGGTACCAGCTCCTGTTTTAAGCCAATAATCTTATCGGCGATTTTATCTGCTGATAAGCCCGCGCTATTAATAAGCATTGTGCTGGTAAAGGTATAGTCCTTTGAGTCGGCTTGATTCGTCTCTATAGAGATTTCAAAACCGTCTCTGCAGGGCTTGATAGCACTTACTGGACTGTTTGCCGCGAAGATAATGCCTCGGCGTTGGGCCTTGTCCAAAAGACTGTGCATATAGTGATGGCTATCAACTATGCCCGTGGATGGAGAAAGTATTGCCAAATAAGCACTTAACGATGACTCTTTAAGTGAAAGCTGGTGTTTATTCAGTATTTGCAGGTCATGGACGCCTGATTTAACCCCGTTATCACGCAGGGCTAGCAGTGCGTCTTGCTGATGGCGTTGAGCCACAATCAGCTTTCCGCAGCGCGCATGAGAGATACCATTGGCTGACAAGTATTCGTAAAGGAGTGCTTTTCCTCGGATACAAAGTTCTGCTTTTAAGCTATCCGGTTGATAATAAAGGCCTCCATGAATGACCTCGCTATTCCGGCTACTGATACCTTGCCCAAAACCTGTTCTTGATTCCAGCAGCAGGATCTTCTCAGGATTGATGTCTTTGCTAAGAGAGAGCGCGTGGGCGACAGCGATGCCTATGACTCCGGCTCCAATAACGCAAGCTTCAAACTTTTCCATTTTGGCCTTTTAATATTGGCAACACAACTAACTATGCTGTCGGATTAATGTTTCGGAAGGTAAGATTGATACGAGGATTCGAGATAGCATTAGCTTTAGGAACTTGATGTAACCAATTGTTTTGCATTCCTTTACCCATAACTAAAAGGCTGCCATTCCTTAATTTCAAACGCACTTTAACAGCCCGGCTTGACGAATTCTTCGGGCACAGCTGAAAGTCTCTTTCTGCGCCTAAACTCACCGACGCGATTATAGGGTCAGCGCCTAATTCAGGTTCGTCGTCGGCGTGCCAAGCAACGCTATCGTGGCCATCTCGATAATAGTTAAGTAAGACTGAGTTGAAGTTCAAGCTGGTGAGATCACACAGCCGCTGTTTGATGCTTATCACGACTTCTGACCATGGCTCCGGCGATAGACGAATACCTGAGTAGCCGTAAATGCTTTCAGCGTCCCCCATCCAGCACTGTAGCCGCGGAACCTGTCTAGGTGCCCCGGCGATGATAATAGAGGCTTGATGCCATGGAATTTCTTTGATCAACGTGTCAGCGAGCTTAAGGGCTTGCCTTGGCTTAAATGCAGTAGGGTATTCATCGATTCGAGCATTGCCCAAATCATGGCTCTCAAAGTCATTATTCGGAACTAGGTTGTCAAACAAGGAGGATTGCATGGCTCGTGACTGTCCTGTACTTCTTAGCTAGGGCATAATGCCGCTTCATGCGGGATTACCCATTTATTAGCGTGTATAAGGATACAGGAAATTGTCTGACTTTGATTACGATCTTTTTGTTATAGGTGCCGGGTCCGGCGGAGTTAGAGCCAGCCGGATTGCGGCAGGGCTCGGGGCTAGAGTTGCCGTTGCTGAAGAACGCTATTTTGGCGGAACCTGCGTCAATGTTGGCTGCGTGCCGAAGAAGCTTTTTAGCTACGCGGCTCATTTCCATGATGACTTTCAGGACAGTGTTGGTTACGGCTGGGAAAGCGGGGCGCCCGACTTTAACTGGTCCACCTTAGTAGCTAACAAAGATATTGAAATCAATAGATTAAATGGTATTTACGAGAAGATACTTAAATCTAACAATGTCACAATTTTTGAGTCCCGGGCCAGAATTACAGGCCCTAACTCTGTTTCTGTAGATAATAAAACAGTCACCGCTAAGCACATCTTGCTAGCGGTTGGCGGGTGGCCTAGTGTACCGGGCTACCCGGGTTCTGAGCATGCTATTACCTCTAACGACATCTTTTACTTAGACAAACTTCCAAAATCTATTATTGTGCAAGGTGGCGGATATATAGCACTGGAATTCGCCAGCATTTTCGCTAGATTTGGGGTCGAGACTACCCTTGTCTACCGTGGAGACAAGTTACTACGCGGCTTTGATGAGGAAATTAGAGATTTTATAACTGATGAAATAGGCCACCATGTCACCTTACGGCTTAATGATAACATTGCCTCTATATCTAAAGAAAACAATGGTTTAAAGGTGTTACTAACCTCAGGAATTGAGTTAGCTGCTGACCAAATGCTCGCGGCTACTGGACGTACACCAATGACGTCCGATCTTGGCTTGGATAGCGTCAACGTAGAATTATCTTCATCCGGCGGAATCAAAGTAAATGAAGAGTTTCAAACGACTGAGCCCAGCATCTACGCCGTTGGTGATGTTATCGAACGTATAGCGTTAACTCCAGTAGCACTTGCTGAGGGTCAAATCGTAGCAAGGCAGTTATTTGGCGGCCCAAAGAAAGATTTGAGCTATGAGAATATTGCCACAGCAGTTTTCTGCCATCCAAATATCGCAACCGTTGGCCTTAGTGAGCAAGAAGCCATTACCAAAGGCTTGGATATCGATGTTTACACGTCAAAGATGAAGCCACTAAAACATACACTTAGCGGGCGCAATGAATATTCTTTCGCAAAGCTTATTGTTAATCGTAGTGACGATCGTGTGATTGGAATGCATTTAGTTGCAGCCGATGCAGGTGAGCTTGTTCAGGGGTTTGCGGTAGCTATGAACTGTGGTGCGACCAAAGCTGACTTTGATAACACCATTGGAATTCATCCGACCTTAGCTGAAGAATTGGTGACAATGAGAGAAACCAGGGATTGATCTAAAATGAGTTGAATCGTGGGCTTAGTGTCAGAGATATAGCTCAGAAACATCTAATCCGACCCGCTTTACTATTTCCGGTAATAAAGATTACCGGAAATAGGGTAAGTGATTGATGTTTATATAGATATAAACACTGATTTGACCCCAACTGCAGTAACTCTCTCTGCTTCGACGTTTATCCATGACAGGGAGCTTACAAAATCAATTCTGAATGTACGTGATGACATGGTGTAAATCAGCGTCGTTATAAATGGATTCGGGTTGGCTCCGCTGTAATTAATTGCTCTAGGCCCTCAAGCAGGCCATGCAAATGGCCAGGGATCTATCGCCGCATTAAAGTGACACGGTTTTGATGAGCATATTTATTTCTTGAGCGTTTTAATCGTTAAATCGAGGAACTGCTACTGCCCGACCTCAGTAATTTTCTGTCAGTCGCCGTTAATTCTGTAATGCGTAAGATCAGCCCGGATCTGTTGGGCACTGATCGAGGGGCTTGCGAACAATTCAATTAGTTTTCGAGTAGGAAGGTCTCTCCAATCCGCTTTTATATGGACAAGGAAGAACTGAGTTGTGCTTCGACGACTCAGTCATAACTTAGACGGTATCAGTATTTTTTAAATGTCGGCAAATGAAGGCTCCCTGCCGTTCAGCTTCTGCTTGTTTTGAAGTAACTAAGCAAGGCATCACACGGTTAGAAGATTTAACTCTGCGAGGTATTCACTAGAATTTACCGTCACAAAGAAAGTAGCCCCCTCCTAAAAAGAGTTAGTAAATGAGCAGGATTTATCAGTTCTGCATCTTAAACTCCAACGTATTCGGGTTTCGAAGTTGAAACAAAGATTAAAACAGAAATAGAGGAAAGAATAAAAAGCAGGCGCGCGTGGAGAGGCCTCTGGCCTCTTACGCTCGTACTTTCAGATCAAAAGGGCAACCTTTTCCGGTGGTTATCGAGGTTAGCAAACGTGGTATGTGACTATTTAAATACTTCAAAATAATCTGTTAACCGGAGCCTTAACACCATCATTGGGAGTTGCTAGCCTTGCTTTTCTGCTCTTAGAACCTTATTCCACAGCTTGTATTCGAGTTTTTTTACTCGATACTTTTTAACCATTTTGAACTGTGAAATATACCGAGCTACCCAGTAAACTAGCTGAAAAGAGGCTGCGATTATGATTGCGAGAAGAACTAGTTTTATTAAGATTTGAATTTCCATAACCTTTAGGATAACAGAAAACAACAGATTCTGCTCGCTAAAAGGTTACTGAGGGCTTTAAGTGCTGATGAGGCATGAAAAACGGGGCCAGTTTTTGGGGATTTACTCGCCATTAATCAGGCAAGAATTATTCGTTGAATTACAGAGTGTTGTTATCGTACCTTTACTATCAGCATCAAGTTCTGTGTAGAGCTCTTTGAGCCATTTAAGGCATTTGGCTTGATAGGGAAAGGCCTTTTGCTGCCAAGGTCTATTATCTATCTCACACTGGAAGTGCGGCTCCCCATTGAAAACCGCTTGGGCGTTCGCGAGCAGGTAAGGAGAGTAGACACGCCCTACTTCACTCAATAATTCTATAAGCGACCCTGGTAGCTCTGTGGGGATGAGCCAATCACCTTCTAAAATTTCATAGCCCGAAAGGTCTTCCATAGTTTCTGTCCAGGCATAGACTCGCGGGGAAGTCTCAAGGATTAGTGCCTGAGGAGTAGGATCGAACAGCGCCATACAGGTAAGCTGACCATATACCGCAAAGTCACAGCTTGATGGTCTCGCGCCCAAGATAAAAGCGAATGATTGTAGATGCTTATCGAATATTTTTAGAAATCTTGTGAAGCTTTCTTCGATAGTGTCTGCAGTTACGGAGTTTGAGCCCACATAGCTCAAACGTGAAATCTGCAGCTTACTAATAGCCCTAGACTTCTGCTGCAAAAGAATCTCATTGGCAGTGGAATTCCCCCACCTTGGCAGCATCTGGCCAGCTTTTTTTATGTCCTCCTGATAACTCCACCGATAGTGAAACATGGCTTTGGTGAGCCACTCATCAGCATAGTCTTCAATCAAGTAGTTGATAAAGGCAAGGGCACTATTGCCCGGTATTACATGGCGATCGGCAAAGCAGCTCTCGAGAAACCTGATAACAGGCGTTGAGTCGCAAATCGCAACTTCTGCCCCATCGCCATCTTCAAAATAGAACGTCGGCAATAACTCAACTTTTGGCTTAACCCGCACAGGGAAGCGCTTTACATCTGCATCAATTTGATGGCGAGCGCCCTGAAGCAACCGATAGGGTATACGACGATACCGCAGCAGGGCTAACATTTTCCGCGTATAGGGGGACCCTGGCACCCCTTTTAGCTCGACATACTCTTTAGATTTCACTTCTGTGATACTCTATAAATCGTTGACTTTAAAATTTAAGTTATTTAAATAGACCTTATTGATCAACACCCTGTTGCTGCTGCTCAAGGCGACGAGCGCCAGCCAAAATCCCACCCAGCGCATAGTTTCCTTCATGGCAGGCATATTCATACATAGATTCTTGCATTGGCCGGGCGCTAAACAGCAACTCTCCAGTAAAGGCTTGGCTAAATGTATCTGGGTCCTCTACGGTAAAGCTGTATAGAATTTCCTCATTCGAGGCACGGCTAAAACGCTCAGTCACCACCAGTTTTTCAGACGAACCTCTGAACTTTTGTTGAGAATTAAAACCTTTAGTGACAACGACTAATGTATCTTCTCGCCAATAACCGATGGAATCTCCCATCCATTTGTCCATATCAATAAGGTGCTCATCGTCACCAATTCGAATTATTCTGGCGTCATGGGCCATCTCGGCCAAAATCATCACATATTCTTCTGTCTGCACGAACTGATAGTTATTGTTATACATAACCGGCAACATTGGTGGGCCAGAATGAGAACCAAATGACAGCAAGCAGCGCTCAGCTAAGGGCCGGCCTTCCGGACCATCGTAAGGCCCAGGAGCACCCTCTGCTCTACTGAAACGAGCTCGGGGATCCCTGGCATAAGGAATCTGTCCATCAGCTGGCTCGACAATTATCGATGATCTGAACTCACCATTAATCTGCAAAATATCGGTGCCTACATCTTTCCAAAACTCGTTATAGCCGTCGTTAGTATCACCGTCATCCCCCGCTTGCGCGCCAGCCCCCGCCTCCCTGTCCGGGTCGCTGGAAGAGTATTCTGCATTCAAGTAGTTCTGATTGTCATTGACCATGCGCTCAACGGTTTGTTCGCTAAGTATCAGCGTCTCACCAAGCTCTTTTGGCCGGCTCAAAGGCGTTAAGGTTTTATTAGTCCAAACCCCCTGCAAGTCCGGCTTTCCGGAAGCTGTTCGAGGCAATTCCCAACACTGGGCAAAAAGCAGGCCTGAAGTCATCAGCAAGGCGATGGCGGTTCCTACATTGCCAAGCGATTTTTTCATTAAAGTATATTTTTTCATTAACTTATCTCGGTAATCTAATAGATTATATGATGTTAGGAAAATTCTATTTGTACATAATATGTCGAAACTAACGCAATTAATGATCGTTTTCAAAGTAACCGGACGACCCTTCTATTAATTTAGTCTTTTAACCCACTCGCTACTTAACCAAATGCAGGCGAACCAGTATACAAAGAGTTTAGGCCGCCATGGGGCGACGCGCGTCAATTACACTTCGGCAAAATCCAATGCGAATCACCCTAAATTTGAGTTCCGGCTGCGGCTAGGCACTATCTTTGAGAGCAATTAACAGTAATGGAGATGTGGACATTTTTCACCATGTGCCTATACCTGAAGCGCTTTAGACTTAGCTGCATGGATCAATCCTGCTCGTCGTCTACCTCCCTATACAATGCAAAAACGACAAAATAAAATTAATTTGACCGAGCAATACAGGAAAAGTGGGCTATCCTTAAAGCGATAGAACTGTTATCAATATTTAAATTAATTACATAAATTACAGTATATTGTAATTAATACTTAATTAGTTTTATTATTAAAAATTGGCAAAATAATAGTGGCTATAAACAGCAAAGACAACATAAGCCTTACCGGCTTAGACTGGACAAGCAGGCTTAGAGAGCTGACGCTAGATGTACTGCTTTGGCAAAAATTAATTCAATATCATGGCAACAGTGATAAGGCATTGCGCTGGGTCCAGCTGCAAATAAAGCTTTTCAGCCTTCGACACCCAGAACCCTCCTCTCTCAGTCATATTATTTCTTCAATCGCCTTCGTAGAGATGGCAACCCCCCTGCCTGCAACTATTTCAGGCTTGCCTAAGAAGCTATTCCTTGATCAAGCTGAAACGAAAGCACGGTGATATTTTTCCCTCCCCACGCAAAAATGCCTTTTACTCTTGCCGACAATGCCTCAGGTTGCGTCAATCGGTGCGTCATTTTATTTCGATAGTGCGTTGCTATCTTCCTACAAATCCGCATAGCCTTAGCGATCAATGTAAATCATGGGCTAAAGATTAATCAGGGGGATCCGATAGCTTGTTTAACCCTTCCAATCTCTAATCTTAATCTCTGCTTGATTTTTAGCGTACTGAAAAAGTAATCTACAAAATATACAGCGCCTTATATTCAATAAGTAACCTAAATTATGAAGTCACCCACGGCCTTCTTTGACACTCTCGATCGGATGGAAAACCCTTTTAAGCAGCGGGTCCAATCTATTGCACACCTTATCGAAAATGCACCAGAGGATGCTCTTAATGATTATCAAAATGCGAGCGAGTTCGTGTTCAGTTATCGCGGCAGCCCCGATACCTTCAGCACCTATCGCCGAGAAATAGAGCATATGCTCCACTGGTGCTGGCTGGTTGCTAACAAGTCACTAAAACAGATTGTTCGCGAAGACATAGAAACCTATGCAGAATTTGCGAGGAATCCTCCTGCCAAATGGATCGGCACTAAGAACGTCCCAAGGTACTTAGACAAGAACGGACAGAGAGTCCCCAATTCACAATGGCGGCCCTATGTGAGTGCTGGCGGAGAATACGTGGCGTCTCAAGCCGGCCTGCAGTCGCTTTTCAGCGTGCTCAGCAGCTTTTTTAATTTTCTTATTCAAGAGAATATTCTAAAAGCGAACCCTGTCTCTCAAATACGCCAAAAAAGTAAGTTTATTCGCAAACACCAATCCCAAGGTAAAATCCGCCGCCTCTCTCCGTTGCAGTGGGATTATGTCATCGAATCTGCCGAAACCATGGCCCAACTTGATCCAGCTATCCATGAGCGAACGTTGTTTATCATGAACGCCCTTTTCGCTATGTATCTTCGGATATCTGAGCTGGTGGATACTACAAGGTGGAAACCTCAAATGGGGCACTTTCAGCTTGATCAGGAGGGTAACTGGTGGTTTTTAACAGTCGGCAAGGGTAACAAGGAAAGGGAAATATCTGTCAGTGACGCCATGCTTGTAGCGCTTAAGCGCTATCGCAAGTCCAGGGGACTGACAATTATTCCTGCGCCGGGGGAATCTACCCCGCTGATTCACAAGACTCGTGGCAAAGGGGGTATTACCAGTACCCGACAGATAAGAGGGATCGTTCAAAAGTGTTTTGATACTGCCGCAGCTAAAATGCAGCTAGAAGGATTTGAAGAAGATTCGGAGCGCCTGTCTGATGCCACAGTCCATTGGCTTAGACACACCGGTATCTCAGAAGATGTCAAACATAGACCCAGAGAGCACGTCAGAGACGATGCTGGTCATGGCTCCAGTGCAATAACAGATCGGTATATTGACGTTGAACGAGCGGAGCGTCATGCCTCGGCTAAGTCCAAGGTTATTCGCTAAGTTTATCGTTTGCACCATTCGGGGTACCTGATAATTATTTAAAGGGCTTCTCAGGGCCCTTGTTTTAGAATAGTCTTTGATGCAAACCTGTCAAAGTTGAAAACATAACGTGTGACGCGCTGTTTTACATTCTGTTTTACACCGAGTCTCATATTCTGTCTTATAAGGAGTACACACGTTTTATGTGGGGAAATATGCATACAATTAGTCGATCACTGCCCAAAATCAATCAAGTCCTTAAAGCCAGCTTCTTCTCAATTTGTGCTCTGCAACCAAGTCTGCTTCTAGCTCAAGAAGAGTCTCAACAACTTCATACTGTTCTCGATGTCGACGCGCTCTATCAGCCTGTCAGCAGCGAGGAGGTCCATGGCAAAACTGCGATTGAGTTACTTCAAGAATTACAAACTAAGCACTATTCGTCGGTTGAGATTGACGACAATTTTTCCGCCACAGTATTCGACAGTTATTTAGACTCCCTCGATAGCGCTCACCTATATTTTATGCGCGATGACATCAACCAACTTAGCGCATACCGATACACACTTGATGACTCCCTCAAGGATGGCAGCGTAGAGCCTGGATTTGAAATTTATAATCGCTATTACCAGCGCGTTCTCGAAAGATTGATTTATGCTGTCGAGCGAGTAGAAAACGACATCCCGATGATGGATTTCTCAATAGACGAGACTATTTTAATTGATCGAGAGGAAGCGCCTTACGCTAACACCGAAGCTGAGCTTGATGAAATCTGGCGCAAGCGCGTCAAGAACAGCGTGCTAAGTCTCCGACTCACCGGCGATACGGACGATGAAATCGCAGAGAAACTTGGCAAACGATACCGTAATCAGCTTAATCAAGTCTTGAAAACAAACGGCAGGGATATTTTTCAAACATACCTCGCCACAGTGGCTAAGGCCGTTGATCCGCATACCTCTTACTTTTCGCCGAGAGATTCCGAAAACTTCAATATGGGCCTATCTCTATCTCTTCAGGGAATTGGCGCCCAGTTAACCAGTGATGAGGAATACACCAAGGTTGCTGAGTTGATTAAGGGCGGTCCTGCCGAACGTGGCAAAGAGCTCAAGAAAGGTGATCGGATAATTGGTATAGCGCAAGGAGTCGACGGCGAGATACAGGACGTTGTAGGCATGCGGTTAGACGATGTAGTGGCTCAAATTCGAGGCGAGAAAGGCACCATAGTTCGCCTAAGCGTGATATCAGAAGAATCGGTAGCTGAATCTGAAGCCTCCATGGTTAGCATTACTCGAGACACGGTTAAGCTCGAAGATCAGTCGGCTAAGCAAGAAGTCATCGAACTTTCTTATAATGACCAAGATTATAAAATTGGCATCATCCACCTCCCTACCTTCTACTTCGATTTCGAGGCAGCGTCACGAGGGGAAGAGGATTTCAAAAGCTCTACCCGAGATGTCAAAGTCCTGCTAGAGGAGTTGCAAGAAGAACAAGTAGACGCTGTTGTGGTAGATCTCCGCAATAACGGTGGCGGAAGTCTAAGCGAGGCAAACCAGCTCGTGGGCCTGTTTATTGAAACCGGCGCTACTGTGCAGATCAGATATTCAGGACTACGTAACGGTTTCACCAGATCCTTTGGTGACAATGATCCTGAGGTAGCCTACGCCGGCCCATTGGCTGTTTTGGTAAACCGCACAAGCGCATCAGCATCGGAAATATTTGCAGGTGCCATACAAGACTACGAGCGAGGCATCGTACTAGGCGGCCAGACTTTTGGTAAAGGCACAGTGCAAGAAATAATCCCTATGAAATATGGTCAGGTGAAATTGACTAGATCTAAATTCTACCGCGTTTCAGGAGAAAGCACGCAGCATCGCGGTGTTATTCCTGATATCGCATTCCCTGATTTTTATGAAGCCTATGAAGACATTGGTGAAAGCAGTTTAGACGGCGCCCTGCCGTGGGACACAGTGAGACCTGTAGAGTATCGACGTTACACCGCCATTAAGGCTCTTCTGCCTGAGTTACAGTCACGTCATGACGAGCGAGCAGGTGCTTCTCCTGATTTCGGCTATCTCATTGATCAGATCGAACGCAGCAAGAAGCTTCGTAAACGCGAAGAAATTTCCCTCAATGAGTCGGTTGTTAAAACTGAACGGCAAGAACGCAGGCGAGAAGAGTTTGACGCCAACAATATGAGACGTTTCTTGAAGGGGCTTACTCTCGATGAGTGGGTTGAAGATCCCAATGCTGAAGTTGACGAGGAAGAAGAGCTTACAGAAAATGACGATACAATTGTTGCCGCCGCTGACGAGGATGAAGTTAAGGATGACAGCGATACCGACGAGGACGAAGAGAAGGACCCGCTCCTATTAGAAACAGGTCGTATCCTTGCGGACTTTATTGCCCTAAATTCCAGTAATGTCAGCGCAGTAACTCAGTAAAAAACTAGCCCTGCTCGAAGGGCTAGTTTCTGCAAGCCGATTGTTTCAACCCAGCTCTGCCTAAATCCTAGGCAGAGCTGGCATCTCCCTGCTTAATTTAGTTTAGCAGCGACCTGCTTCGGGCCTAGCCTCTCATAAGTTTTATCTATCAGTTTCACTTAATGTTATTCAAAAGAAGCCCTCTTGATGAGGGCTAAGTGAGCGAGGTCAAACTACAGGAGGGTTCAATCAAATTGATTGAGCGGTCATTGCACCAGAGTATTGTGGTATTCCAACTACTTAAAATTAGCGTCATAGCAATCACTTGCGGCTGTATTGAGGTAGCGGCTCCTAAAGTGGCCGGAAACTAGGAGCATATGACTGCGCTTCAATGTCGATCACAATAATACAAGGCCCGCCCTCCTATGCTTGGTGTTTAACTTGGAGATTCTATCAATTCTTGCGAGCTTGGCCCGAAACGTCACGGTGTTTTAATCCTCTGTAATTTACAATAGCTGCCCAGTCTCGGTCCTAGCACCTGGCTAATAGTCGAGAGCTCCGAGTGTTACATCGTAAAAAAAATTACATTTCAGTGTCTTCCGCTCCAATACCAATATCGCTGAACAAAATAGTTACTCCTTAATAACTTCGTCGACAGTGAAGCCTAGCTTCAAAGTGCATTACATTATTTCATTGATGCTGCCATTTTTTGCATACGAAAAGGTCATCAATTTCATAAAAGAAATGAATGTAAAGGTTAAAGATATATATTTTTTCTTTATTGTCCCATTAAAAATAAAGTATATTTTTAAAATATACTTGCTAAAAACTGAGGCTATACGCTATATATTTTACCTGAGTAGACCAATGTTTCTAAATCTATAAAACCTTCGGAACGGTGCTTTTCACCATTTGAAAGGTTAACCAGTAAAACCAGATTCCAAGCATGCTCATTTTCTGGTTTTTCCCAAGTTCCCTTACCAATCCCTCCAAGAACTGAGCCATCCTCCAAAAATGCTTCTCCTACCCACTGAATTTCACCATTAGTGGCATTGCTATCTGATAAATGGTTAGAAGATATCAGTGTGCCCCAAACCGTGCCAAATCCAGTAGCATGACCTTGAAAATTGACACTCGACATTATGTCTCCAGCTGTATTGGTTCCATAAGTGTTCCCTATATGAGTTAACGAAAACTCTCCAATTTGCTCTGACATTATTTTCTCCAAAAAGTTAGTTTGCTGTAAAAGAGATACTTCGCTTAATTATTGATGATTCTAATTGTTGACCAAATGAATTCTATGAGAGACCCAGAGGGATCCAGTATTGCAAGTCATAGCCGCACCATTATCTAAACCGGTATTAGGGCTAATCTTGCCCTCTGTTATGAGGTCCAATGTCTCTCCAAAATCAGCAGGATCTGAGTAGACAAAAGCCATATTTATAAGGTTATTACCTGTAATAGATGGGCCTCCATAGCGTCGTACGGTGACCTGAGAGGAAACGTCTAAATTAGCGCCCATCTTGGTAGCAATTGCTACGGCATCTTGTGGCGTAGTTTCTTCATTTAGCTCACAAGTACGCGTTGTCATTAAGGTCGCCTCAGTATCGTCAAATATAATTCCAGGATTAGCAGGATGCACATCAATGACACGTCCCAGTGTGGAGCACGTTGCGATATCATCACCAATAAGGCCAACTCGACCCACCTTAAGATTTCTTAAAGCTCCTCGCTTTAACACCATATCCGCATATCCATTGTAATAAGCGGCAACGAGGAAATCCCAAGTTGGAGTGGTGCCTGTATACGCTACGGGTTCCCTAAAAAAAATACCATTGGGTGAATTTTCATTCCACGGCATGTCCTTAGCTATCGATACAACATCGGCCATTGAAAAACCTGAATTAATGTTGCATGCAGTCATTCTAATAATACTATTTGTTTGTTGTGAGAACGCTGAAGAAGAAACTAAAAACAGGTTTAAAAGAGTAGAAATTAACAATATTCTTTTCATAGCAAATCCTTAACATTAGTAGGTTTTTTTAATCGTCTGTTCTATAAATTGCTGTAGCTGTCCAAAGAGCAGGCCGATTGCAGGAGAAAGGACTTTCAGCATTCGAGCCTGCTGTGAGCCGTAAACCTTCTCTTATCAAATCTAATCTTTCCGGAATTTTTTCCATGGAAGACCCAACTTCAGCAAGGATAAAATCATAGCCAGGATCTTGAGGCCCCCCGAGACCGGGAATATAGATTTGCACAAGCTGGTCGCTACCATTATCGGCAAATGCTTGAGAGGCAATCTTTAAGCGATTGAAGGACTGATAGTTGTTTGTGCCTGGATTTCTTCTACAAAAGCGGGTCAGCATAGAAGTCAGTTCGGGGTTTTCTTCAGCATATTCGCCCGCATGAACCTGAACCGCTCTAGATACGCTAGCGTTGCCACAGCTGATGGGTAGCCGCCCGCCTACCGGCCCGGATGCTACGCGCCTTTTACTCAGTTCAGCATAACTTGGATAATATGCGGCGACTTGAAAGTCCCAATTTTCTTTATATTCAGCTTGAGTATAAATAGGCCTTCGCATAAATATTTGAGAAGCTGAATTCTCGTCTCGATCTAAATCCTTGGCTCTTTCAACAATCTGTGCGTATGTGTAACCTTCATCTATAGTACAATTTAATACTCTAATCACGGTGCCAGCAGGCATTGACTGCTGCGCCTGACTAACTGTTGATATTAAAATAAATACTAAAAAAGAGAAATAAATTGAAATATTTTTCATGCTAATTCCTTTATGTTTTTATTAATTAATATGAAGGAGATGTGCGAGATGGTTTTTATGTATTACAAATAATAAATTTTCACCTAAATTAAATTTTTAAAATCTCGATTTAACTCTGTTGCACAAAATAAACTGGAATCCCTATTCAAATTTACGCTTCTAGCTTTCTTCTGCTTTTTGCAACTGGCTTTCGGAACATTCAGCAGATTCTTGTAATTCTTGATCTATAGCCATACCTTCTGCGGTTGATTCGGCCATTGCTATTGTGGCTGTCCAGGACTCCAAAGATGGGAAAGTGTCCACATACCCAAATTTACCTGGGGTTCGATCGCCCACAACAATTGTTGTAATATGGCTCGTAATCCCTCCACCTTCAACATTCTCATTCATGAATACGACCCATTTGGAATTAGCGGTCCGCACATCATTCATTGTTTTACCTTCATTTATCTTGCAGACATGTACCATTCTATAGTCATCAGCATTGACAGTTACACATGCTCCAAGCGCAGCGCCCAAAGCCATTGCCTTCAAAAAAATCGATTGCATTTTGGTTTCCTTATGTACTTTAAGATTAAGCTGAGACTAAATCTCCACCCACTTTGGCTTGTCTTGTACTAATTATTTTTATTAATATAAGTATTCTTTTAAAATTCTTTATCCAAACTCATGCACAAATCTAAATGCAATTATGTGCACAGGTTATTCCTGCCAAGGTCCAATATCTCTTAGTTTCCAAAGAGCAGCGACTGGTGAGTATGTTTTATAAGCCACCCGGAACGCTCCTTGATTAATACCAGCGTAACCCATGTTGGCGGGCTCATGTTTGATGCCTGGTTGTGCGGATAGACATTCCACCATCGCACAAAACTTGCGACAGCAACATTCCCGTGAATAGAAACTATGGCGTCTTCGATTGTTGTAATAAACTCAGTTTTCCCGCCAGCTACAGATTCACCGGCTTTACGACCAGCAATCTGATTAGCCATATTCTTCGCTTCATCTGTCTGACGAATACCGCCAGTAATGTAAATACGATCCGACCTCATCAACTCCGCCTGAGCCTCTAGGTCATTTTCTAAATCACCATACTGATGAATGATTGCCATTACATCGCTCTCATCGTCTGCAAAACTATTTGGTGCAAAAGTTAATCCGGCCAGTGTAAAAACCAGTGCAAACAGGCGGCTGCCTCGCTTAATACTCAACATAGATTTATCTCCATTATAATTTGAATTTATTTTAACTAAAATATTCTAATATCTTTTGATGATATTCATTGGAAGGAAAATAGACGATTAGACAAATAAACTATATATGTATTTTTGAATAAATGTCAAATAACTCTCTGTGCCTGCAATGGCACTTTCTTTGATCATCAAGGTCTTAGCCATGACACGTTATAAAACCGTGCTTTTACTGCGAATAGGTACTAATTTGTAAGCTGTATGAAGCCTCTAATACTTATTGCTGGCTAAGGCGCTGTTTTAAGGAGAAATTTTGTTCGTCTGCACGTATATTTTGTAGCTACTCAACCTCGTACTTGACAAGAAATGCTACGATTTT
>Ga0307488_10000781_pt1 | contig 26466 bp, 50 predicted proteins | sample SB02metaG_FD_202248 | JGI IMG/M metagenome (GOLD analysis project Ga0307488, IMG submission 202248) | Sea-ice brine microbial communities from Beaufort Sea near Barrow, Alaska, United States - SB 0.2 | ecosystem: Environmental > Aquatic > Marine > Coastal | place: USA: Alaska | collected... | reverse complement strand
ACGCATTTCGCAGACTTGACCAACACTGTTATTAAATGTTCCTCTCCACTTATCTTTAAAGTCTTTACTAACTGCCTTGTATGCAAGGAAGCATCCATCTTCAGTGATAGGAAGGTTCTCATGCTCCAAGAAGTCATACAGTTCTTGCTGACTCTGCATACTTGGATTGTCCATAAGATTTTCCAAGAACTTTACAAGAGGCTGAAAAGGCAAACCTTTGCTCATAAATTCTATAATTCTCTTACTGATGCTGCCGTGAACCTCTTCGCCCTCGAACATCACCTTGCCATTTACGATTGATACTTGCCCGTCACTAAAAGTAGCAACAGCTTTCTCAATGTCTACCAATTCTAGCAACTCATCTTCTGTTGCTGTTGGTAGTGCTTCCAGAATCAACTTGTAATTAGTATGATCTGGAATTACTTGGTGAGCCTTATTCTTTAAGATCACCGTTAAATTGCCGTCAACCCACATAAAAGGAACACTCATAATCAAACTCCTGTGAAATAAAACCTAAACCAAATTTCCTATTGTTTCTCTCAAACCGATGAGAGCAATATTATCAAACCATTTGTCTCTACCATAGTAACCATTGTTATGAATATTTGTAGGATCACTGTCCTTGATTTTCTCAATATCCAAGTCGTCGTTACCACTCATAATATACTTTAGTATCGGAGACTTGTCAATAGCACCTTTAAGAATTTTTCTAAGACTATCCATTTTAGGCAAGGTCTTGATGATTTCCTGACTAAGTGATTTCTTACCAGATGGCAACTCTTCGTAACCATACAGTTTCTTAAATTCAAAGAGCATATTGTTTAGTTTAAGAATCTTAGTATTAATATCTTTTGCATCTTCTGTGATATTATATTCACCTGCTATGTTATTTACATGCTGTTCAAGTCTTTGTCTACTAAACACTCTGAGGTTAAAGTATTCACTATTTGCAACTTGAGCAAAGTAGTAAATCAGTAGCCACTGATCCATAGCCTGAATGACTGTCTCATCTTTAATATAATCTTTGTAGTCAAGCCCATAGATATTTAAAAGATTAGCCATTAGAACTCTATCTGAATGCTCTGGCTGATGACTCCAACTTCTTTGCTTCTTAAAGTCTGCGGTAGAATATTCTTTGTTACAGTGATTAATGACTGCATCGTACTTACCTACTTCTTCTCTTAATTTCTTAGACATTTTTGCAGCCTTGCTTTTAAACCATTCATTAAAAGATACTAGGTTTATTCCCTGCTTTTGTAATTTAGCTACTGAACTTTGTTTGATAGCGTAGACGTTATATCTGCTAAACAAAATACTACCTAATACATTGTCCTTAGTCGCTAGATTATGAATCTTATGAAGGCCGGGATAAGGACTGACAGAAGAATATCTAGTAATAGGAACATAGATTACTTGTTCAGCATCTTCTAGTCCTTCTACTAGGCTATCACTTAATTCACTAAGAAAGCTAGAGTCATTAAGATTATTGCCACTAAGATCAGAACACTCTTTCTTATCATAATCTTTAGAACTTTTTAATAAAAAGATTTCGTCCTTACTAATCATACCAGCACCAGTGCCAGTTCTTCCCTTGGTGCTAGATTGTAGCAGACTACGGTATTCAGAAATATTCTTGACGTTTTCTTCTCCACCAATATCTTTAATAAGTTTAGCGAAACCCTCACCAGAATCTTCTTCTGGATTTTGAGTGTCAATCATAAGATACGCCATACAATCATTCTGATTACAATATTTAATCACAATCTTCTTAGCAGTCTCAGGACTTCTAGTGTCACAGACAAAGAAGGCTAAGGGATTAGTCTTGCGAGTCTTCTCCCAATAGTTTGATGATTTACCCTGTAGAGTCTCATGATGGATTTTATCTGTAAGGTACAACATCCTCTTGGAGCGATGACTAGCGGTACGATAATTAATAACATACAACTGCTTATGTTTACCCAATTTATAATCTAGGTCTTCACCAGCAGACAGATCATGTTTCTTCCCTTCGGTATCAATCCATTCTGCACCAGCAGTATATCCACCAGCAATATCAGCCAGCTTATAATATGTTTGGTAAGCATCTATAAGATTGTCACACTCTTCAACCTTTGTTGACATATTGCTCTTGAGTTGTAGATAAATATCTTGGGTCTTTTCTCTCAGAGTTTTAATAACACCCTTAGTATACTGTAGACCTTCTCTACTAACATCCATCTCTAGTTCACCAATATCGCAGGTGATCTCAAGATATAACCCAGAGTTTAATATCTCTTTGACTAGATTAGTCCAGTTGTCTACATCAGCTTTCTTGAATGCTCTATTCCATCGTTGAATAGCATCACTCTTTTGTTCTTGTTCTTCTTTGCCGATAATCTTATCGGAATCTACTGGGTACGCAATATTGCCCATGATAGCCACAATGCCAGCACCGGGACTGTTATATGTACTAGGATACTTGTCATCATTATCAGATATTCTACCAACACGCCAGTTAGTCCCTTCTACAATAGTATTAGTATGAGAATAAGTATGATTATTAAGAAGTTTACAAGTACCACCTTCCATAATTGGTTTAGTCTTAAAGTAATGAAAGATTCTCTTAGACTTTTCAGTAAACTCTTGGAAGTCACTTTGCTTTACTGCAAAACTAATTTCAAGACCATTAGGCTCGTCAGTATTAGTGACTCCAAACAAACTCAGACTAGGAACACCACCTTCATCCATAGCAGCAATATAAGCATACGCTTGACCGTTGTGATAAGAAGTAGTGGAAAAACTCTTAGTATAAGCGAAAGGACTCTTAGAACCAAGTCCAAGACACCCAGTAAAATCATTACTATCATTTTTGTTACTAGCACCGTAAGTTGTATACAGTTCTTCCATATCTTCTTGAGATAATCCAGTACCATAATCTCTTACCGTAAAGTTAGGGTTGGCTTGTGTGGGTAGACTGACCTTGAAAGGGTTCCTGTTACCTGATGCAACGTGAGCGTCATTAGCATTTGTAGACAGTTCACGAATAACTGCCATAACCTTGTCAGAATACAATGAGTCTGACAAAATCTTAAACATCTTACTTGTCTGAGCAATGCTAAACTGATTGCTACTGTCAACACCATTTGAATGAATTTCAACTGTACGATCTGCGAGTTTCATCTATTAGTCTCCAAAAAAAAGTTCTTGTCCTGTGATAGCCTAAGTATAACATCGGCTATCTCTTGTGTCAAGCATTAATTAAAGTTGGAGTCCATATTCTATCTGAACATGGTAGGTAGAAAAGGATATTCTAAATCCTCATCATCGTAATCATCAAACCAATCAGTATCCGGTGACAACATCATCATCATCATCCTCGTCATAATTTTCATAATTTTCTGGCTCGAAATCCTCATCATCATAGGGATTCCATTCAGTATTATATTTATTTTTGTCTTTGTCTTGTTTTTCTATTTGGTCTTCTATTAGTTCAGCAGCATCAAACACTACTTCAAAGTCTTGGATTTTATCTAAAACTAAATTAATCTTTTTTTCAAGATTTTTAATTATTCTTTTTAGTTCTCTATTATCTTTTTGTAAGATAGATAGTTGTTTACTATTATCAGATAGTTGTTTACTTAATTTAGAATATTCGGATATGGGCATATATTACCTGTACTCTTTAATATCACCATTTTCTATGATCTTTTTCTCTTCATAGGAAGTAGCAATACGACGATAAAATTCTTGCTTGACATTCTCTAATACACCAGTAATCATAGCAATTTTACTATATGAAATTTGACCCATACTTTTAGCAAGTATTCTGCTAAAACAATAATTAATTTCTCCTAACAAGACAATAAACTCCTCATTACTCACATCATTTCCATGTGTTAAGCACTCAACCATATTCTCAATACAATTATCTAATTCTAATCTTGCGCTTTCATTTATATATGGCATAATTCATCCTCATAATTAGTAGAACAATAACACTGATAATCATTACAATAGGGACATTTTGGCCCCGGCTCAAGAAAGCCCCAAGCATTACAATATGGGGTAAAACTTTCTTTTCCTGTGTCTATACATACTAGCCTATCTTTAATATAGCCAATATTTGTCCAATGGCAATCCCAAAACTTTAATCCTGCTTTTTGTTTGATTTTATCTACAAGATTTTGCAACTTATCATAAGGCATATCATCAATATCTAACATGGTAGCCTTCTCTGTAATATATCCCCAAGAGGTCGTAGTAGTGTCTGGAATCCAGTATTTTAAAAGTTCAGGGTCATAAGAGTATGGAATTTTACAGACCTCTGTGATGATCTGTGGGGCTAAATTGAACTTAGCTAATTTTTTCTGTATTTTATAAGTATCATCTGCTCTGCTTTTTAGTTTAAAACTTTTAAACCCTAGATCATCTTCACCCTTGATAGGTAAAAAATCACAATAGCTACCAGAATCATCTATATAAGATGTATCAGCCAAATAATCGTTATTTACCATTTACATTCCTGTATTCCTCATCAGTCCACATTTTATAGACCAAATAGAAATCCCTAAGTTTCCAAATTTTTGTTTTCTCATAGTCTGATAATGCTTCCTGTTTTGGATAGCAAAGCATTACCAGATATAAAAAGATCAACCCAACAATAATAATCCAACTTTTATTTTTAATTAGTCTCTCCACCTGCTCTGGTAAGTAAAGCAGCAAATACAGATAAATCTACATTATCATTAATAGTTCTGACTGAACCATCAGCATAACAAGCATTCATAATGCCGGGATGAAAACTAAACGCTTCACCATTATTAGTAACTCCAAAAGGAATATTACCAGCACAATTCTTACACTTATCTCCATTACTATCCATACCATCTAACTTAAATGGCCCAACACTATCTGCCCATCCGATACACTGATTAGTAGCACCAGTAGGAGTTGCACCATTATTAGTATCAGCTTTATAAGTATCGGGTCTACTTCCGCACTCTACAATTAATAAAGTGTTAGAAAACCCATCTCTAATATGAGCATCTCTAGTTACTGCGTCTTTAATTAAACAACCTTCATTTCTATCTTTTGCTGCATAAATATCAGAAGCAGCAGGAAATACTTTACTTTTAATACCTGTAAAGGTTTCATAGTCTGTATATCCAAGATTATTAGGATTCATGGTTGTAGCAGCACTGTCATCATCTCTAGTAGGCCCATCCACACTAGCATAACCACCGGCAGGAGATAAAGCAGAAGGGCATTTAAATACAGATAGGTTTGCACCTAGTACTGTAGCATTTTGTTCCCACCAATTTTTACTAAAATCATATTGATCTGCTATTGCTCTTTGCTCCATTTGTGATAGTAATGAGGCTCTCCAACTATGTTCTGTGCCTGAACGATTGCCTGTGTTAGATTTACCAGCAGAGTCAACTGTCCAAGAAGCAGCAGGAAAGTATCTTTGTGAATCCATGCTTGTATGTGCCGCTAAACCTTGTTGTTTTAAATTATTGGCACATGACATTCTTCGTGCCGCTTCTCTTGCAGACTGAACAGCGGGTAATAAAAGACCAACTAAAACTCCAATGATTGCAATAACTACCAGTAATTCGATGAGAGTAAAACCTTTACGATTTTTCATTATAAATTCCTCTTATGTGGGGAAGTTTGGCGAGAGGCTACAGTTAGCCTTGATTCTCTATTATACCCTTTGAAACCATTCCGGCATGTTAGAAGTTTGTTAGCTTAGTAAGAATATATATGAACAGGATTACCTGTCAATTCTTCAATAAATGTCATTGCTTCTTTAATGTCGTAATAATCTCCTATGGCTCTTCTTGTTTTATGATAATCTTTTTTGTATACGGCAAACACTCTATAGAATGGATCATCTAAACCAAACTCATCAGTATCTAAAAAATCTTCCGCTGTTTTCAACTGTTCTATAACAGTCCCTCCATTATAGTCATTCATTTCTCTACAGGTAGTGATTTCAAAACCCTTAATGACAGATTTATCGTTTGTATTTAATGCAAAAGCATTACATAGCCTGTTTGATCTGCTCATTTTGTTGCTCCTGTTGTTTTTGTTGTAGTTCTAATATTTGTGCTTGGGCTTTCTTTAATTGCCTAAGTCTTTCAGTTTCTAAATATTTAAAATATCCTAGAAAAACTTGAGAAGTGATTACGCCCATCCCACCGACGAGCGTAACCACAATGCCGCACACAAAGAGTGCGAAATCATCCATTAAAATATCCTCCTAGCGAAAGGATGCTAGGAACCCATAAACCTACAAAAATAGCCTGATCCTTGGCAATAGACTGATCTCCTAAAAACCAGAGTGAAACACTCAAAACAAAACTGGCAAACGCGGCTACAATAAAGTAACTCTTACTATTCATTATCTATCTTTCTAGTTAAGGTAAAACACAACAATAGGAGTGGCGGGAGTCGAACCCACACTGTATGGATTTTAAGTCCAGTGCCTCTGCCTTTGGGCTACACTCCCAATACTTATATTAAGTATTAGTATGATGAGCCTTCAGTCTTTCTACAATAGCCGCCATATTAGCTACGCTATCAATAGTTCTATTAGGCTTCTTACGTTCCATCTCAGGAAGATCAACACCCTTTGATGATAAAGCCTTTTTAGTTCTGCTATATCTAGCCATAGTGGATGCTACTTTTTGTCCTGTCTTTTCAGCTATTTCTGCATAAGTCTTGCTAGAAAAAACTGCTTCAAGAAATTGCTCATCACTACAGCGAACTCTCGTTTGCTTGTGTGATAGTACTGCTTCTGTCATATTAATTGTCCTCCAAGTTTATAAATCAAAAACACAACACTTGTTGTTTCTTTATTCTACTATTCTTATCGTCCTTTGTCAAGCATTACTTTAAAACTTTTCATTATATTGCGTAAGTACTTGTCAGATATAGACTTACGTGAAATATCAATTACGAAATCACGTAAGTCCTTACCTATCAACAACTTACGTCAGTTTATGATTTCTTAGGTAGTAATATGCCTAAAAGTAGGTATACCCAGAAGATAATACTACCAGTAGCTATAGCACCAAATAATGTAAGTAATCTTATAATAGTCACATCAATGCCTGTGTAATCGGAAATACCCGCACAAACACCAAAGAACATACCGTCTTCTTTATTTTTGTATAAGTTGCTCATAATAATTGTACCACCATTCGTTAAGGAATAAATAATCAGATTGAAAAGTTTTGCCGTGTGCTAATTGTTGTTTGGGGGCGGCATTTGTATCTAAAGTTTCTTTAAGTAAAAAATTAATATCGGTCATATACTCTATTACTTCATGTGTCAAAGGAGCATCTTGATTATAGGGTTGATGAGATACTTCTAAAATGATGGCTTTACTTCTTTGTACTAGATTGATACCACCTTTTAATATATCTAATTCTGAACCTTGAGTGTCTAATTTAATTAAGTCAAAATTTTGATAAGGAAATGTATCATCTAATGTGTCAGTTTTTATAGCAAAAGATTTAGCATTGTCAAAGTCAAAATGTTCGGATAGTTCTTTATAATATGATGATCCGGTTGATAGACATGCTGATCTATTTAACCACAAGTGTCTATATCTAATCTCTGAATCTAATAATCTAATGAGATAATTAGGATTGTTTTTACTTAGATGCTTCTCACATAATATATTTCCTTCTACTGAAAATATAAATGCGTTCGGAAAAGTTTGTTTAGCAGCAAGATAAAACTGACCTATATTAGCCCCAATATCTAATATACTATTCGGAGTCAGATATTTTTTCACCAATGGTAAATTCATAATCAGTTGTAATCATGTTAGTATTATGTCCATATATTAATCTAACCATATATACACCGACTACTGGTATCAGTTCTAGTTCTAACATATTTCACGTTCCTTATACTCATTTAGTAATTGTTTATTTAATTCTATTTCCTGATCTAAAATATCTTGCATCTTTTGCATAGAGATACGAGCATAACATATCCTGCCGAGGATTGTTAAAGTTTTATTTTTTTTACTGTCATCAATATAGTAGGCGTTACGCATAATCATAATAATACCTCCAAGTATAAAAGAGTGATATTATTTATTACACCTATTTCTTATCTTTAGTCATTCTAAGAAAAAACCATACTACACTTAAATCTATTACTACTACTATCCACCATACGCTTAATACTTCTAATAGAGTATGATTCATTTTTTATTTTGCTTTCTAAATATCTTATCATAATTTTCTGACCATGTATTGTATGATATATTTTTAGGTCTATTTTTATCACCTTTTCCGTTTTGACTCATTTAAACCTCCAGAACATAAGACCAGTAACGGCTATCTTCTTTTTCTTGTAAGGCATCCCAATAAACACAACGAGCAATATAAGGTGGTACTTTAAGTTTACCACAATTAACACTCCAATGTTGCTCCATTCTTTTATATTTTGATACACCTTGTTTGCTTTTATTATATGTTAAATGTTCCATGTCGTAAAGTCTTAATTGATGTACGTCACCACATAAAACTCTAGCGAAGTTTGGATGAATCATTTCTAATGCAAAAGAAACTTTAGCCATACCAAGACCAGTAACTCGATCAACAATTTCATCACGTTTTTTAACATGATACTTTTTTGTTGTCAAATAAAAGTCAGTAGGTTTAGCCCAGAATTGTGTTGCAAAATCCCAGATGTATTTTGTACGATTATTATGTAGACCTACTCCTGAATTGGCTAATTTATCTAGGAGTTTTTCTTTGTCATCAATCCATTCTTCATATTGCTTGATGGCTTCATAGCCACGGCAATTCCCCTGCCAACTTGTATGAACAGAGCAATAAGCAAACAGATAACGCCTAAAAATATCACCGTGATTTTGTGGTCGTACACTTTCCCAATACTCCTTATATGCTTCTACTTTTTCTACAGGAAATGTCTTAAAGAAGTCGTCTGCTTTAGAGCGACAATACGTAGTTTTTTTCTCAGGTTTAGTTTCTAATGCAATTACCATAACAGTCTCCAAAAGGTTTCCAAAAGCGATACTATCAATTCTATACTATTGTTATCGTCTTGTCAAGTGGTTAACTTGAATTATTCTAAAACTGTATTGTATAGTTTGTGTTGTATATGTTTATAGTCTTGGAGAAAATCGGTAGGATTGATAAAGTTATCTGCTATAGACATATTAGATATAGATTGTTTCTCTATTGGGTCTTTGTCTTTTATAGGAATAGTATGATGAATATGATTATCAAATAAAAGATTTTGTATATATAAATATTTGTTTCTAGCAGAGGATATATCTTCGTATGCTAAAATACATTTAGGTTTGTTCACTTTGTCAAATAGAGTTAAGTGTTTACTATAAACATTCGTTTGTCTTTTATAGTATCTGTTATATTCTGTTGTGTCCCATTGTATCTTATGGATTTTATTTTTATCGAAATTTTTATTCAAGCTGTTCCATATATCTGTGTCCAATGCTCTTTGTAAGCTAATAAAAGCATCTAGTAAATTATATCTGTAAAGTAAAACTACTGCATCGAACATATCAAGTAGTTCTTCAGTGTCTATATTTTGTTGAAAGAAATGTGAATTAAAAATCTTTAAACATATATTTTGTTTCTTAAATTGTAAGAATAACTTTAAACTATTTACATCTACAAATTTGTTAATTTGATTTGGTAAAGTAGAGATAGATAGTTTGTGTAGCATATCTCTATAATCATTTATACCTAGTATATATTTTTGATCCACATATTCAGATAGTCTATGTAAATGCTGAGAAATATGTGCGTATCCACTACCAAAAAACTCAGCTATATTTATAGTGTTTGTATTACTAGAAATAATACGACACAATAAAGCACTGCCTGTTCTTGGTTCAGCTAATATTAAAATGTTTTTACTGCTCATATACTTTTATTTTTATAAAATTCTACCCTCTTATAATCAGTATGAGGATTATGATATACAGGAATTATATTATCTGTGAAAGGCATAAATTTTCTTGTTAATCTTTTTTGTTGTAGCCTATTATATAAATCAGAATCTTCTCCACCATAATTAGTATAACTTTCGTCATACATGCCAACATCTAATATATGTTTTTTCTTGCAAATTAGTAATCCATTTAAATATTTTAAAAATCCTAGATTTGTAGTGTCTGTCCATTTAGATGATCCCGTCATAAATTCTGTATCCCAATTAATGTCAAGCCATTCATCTAATTGATAATAGGGATTAAATATGTAGTCTACATCTGCTTTAATAATGTGTTCACAGTCTGTATGCTTAATACATTCATTAATAACTTTAGATATATGATAGTTTGGTTTGTTTTGATATTGTACTACTTTAATTTTGTTACTTAAAGATTTTAAATAATTAATATCTAAGTCGTTTGAGTCCCAATCAACTATCAGTATTTCATTAATAGCTTTTTGATTTAGCCAAGATTGTACACTTACTTTTAATTGATTAAATCTATTTTTAATACCAACAAGTAATGATAGCTTGGGCAGATTATAGTTATTAAAAACAGGTTTAGTTATTGTAAGTTGATTTTTTTTATATCTATACCAATGGAAATACAATCTGTGTTTGTCGTCTATTCCATTCTTTTCACATAATGGTTGATAAAAGTCTTTTGCTTCTGGATACTTCTTTTGATATACAACCTCATCAAAATCTTTATCTACTGTAAAAACTTTATAAAATTTAATTATGTCTGATATTTTTCTAAATACCATAATAGTATTGTAAAACCATTCGTGCGTAGTATTTTTTCTAAGTTTATTTTCAGCATCAACATCATTGATATAGCCTAATTCTGCTAATTGATTTTTAATATATTCGTTTGATCTACAGTTAACATGGCCTAAACCGTCTTGGTCTTTTATAGCCCAGCTTAAAACAATACCCTCATCACAATGTTTGCATAGGTTATTAATAAAAGTATCAAAGTATTTTACAGGGATATGCTCTCCAACCTCTAAAGATAATACCCAATCATATTGTTTATCTAAATTAAAGTCTATGGCAAGATCAATGACATCACACATGCCATCTGTTTTAGTTTTAGTATCTGGACTGCCATCATAGCAATCAGTAGATATATTATTATCATTTAAAAATTTAGCATAATAACCTCTACCACAACCAAAATCTACAACACTTGTTGCGTTTTCTTTTTTGAAAAAATCTAGTAATGATTGTTTTAATAATTCATCATGCTTATGATCTTGCTCATCAATATTAAACCACCATCCATGTTTATTAATATGTGTCATACTAATCTCGCATCACCATGTAATATTTTGAAAGTAGGAAATCTAAGACTTATACCCCCTTCCTGATTCTTAGTCTCTTCAAAATATTGCACTGTTATAATCTTACCTAAGATAGCATCAGGATTTTTATAAAAGTCCTGTCGTTGCTCTATAGAGAATCCACTACCAACTCTAACAGTATGATCTTTATGTTTAATATAAACACATGATAGCATTTCTTCTTCACACTCTTTGCCATTTAATGTCAGAGGGAACATACCCATTTCTGTATCGAGTACTTTATACTCAGCATCATAGAAGGTTTTTACCTTTAATAAATCTTTACTACGTTTACCTTTGTATGCTACATTCTTACGGAGCATAACACCTTCCCAACCATCATCATCTGCTTTAGATACCCACTGTTGAAAGTGTTCATCATCATCTACTATCTCCATTTCTAATGCAGACAGGCAGGGACATTCATTATCTTCCATAGTAAACAATAGTTCTTTATATCTCTGATATAGATTATGTTCACTCTTCTTAGATTTAAATTCATCTTGGGTCATCATATCAAAGATTTTGTAAGATGGGTTCTTAATAGTATGATCTTTCTTACGAAGTTGCTTCATAATACCTTGAAAGTCTTCGTTACCATCTTCATCAATCAGACAAAGTTCTCCGTCAAACACAACATTAGATAAACCAAGACTTGTAATCCCATCGGCAACAACACCCAAGGTAGTAAATTCTTTGCCCGTTCTGGAGTAGAAAGTAGTATTACCAAAATGATCGACAATAGCCAAACATCTAACCCCATCAAGTTTACGAGATACAAACCACTCATCTTCCCACTCCACTAATTTAGGTTGATACTTTTCTGCAAGAGCGACACTGAACTCTGGAATAAAGTCGGGGATAACTTTATTAATAAGTTTAACACCAACCTTAGTCTTTAGGTCTTTATCTAAGATACAATAGACAAGTTCTTCTTGTTCAGGGAATTTATTGATATAAGTATTAACAATTCTGATAGCATCATGTCCTGTGTATCTACGAAGAGTTAAATCGTTAAACAGTTGGCATAGACCGTAACCTGCCTCACAATCTCCGAAAAATAAGTCTGGTCGTTTTTTAACTTGGTTACTTGTTAAGCCATACATAAGATAGTCATTGTGTGCTAGATTCAATACGTTTCTAGCATGTAGCTGAAATCCGTTATCTTCCTCTTTACCTGCTTTACAATACTTGGCAATGATTTCCTGCTTGGCTATAGTACCACTGTTGTTACGCAGTTCAACCATCATAGCTATAGCGTGTAATGTAGCAGTTCTGCATCCTTGTGGGAATTTATCGTCCATTTGTATATCCTTGTGTCCTGTGATTACTGTTCCTTACAGTATACATTATCGTCATCACAGTGTCAAGTCTTTAATTATAATTCCATCCTCTTAGAGTAAGCAGGTATGGAAATCTTGTTACAGATATATCAAATAAAGATAATTGTAATTTTAAAAGGTTCTCTGGATGATACACATAGTCTTTTGCGATAGCAGCAAAAGGAGCATTTAAAAATGTACCGCAGTATCCCCTCATTAAATCATAAGGCCCAAAAGCTAGTACGTCATTAACTCCATCTCTATGATCTCCTCCTGATGGTATCTTAATAGTATCATGAGGTTCTATATCTAAATTTAATTTACTATGTAATGTAACATCGGTTCTGTTTTTAACTACAATATCATATTCAGGAGGAACTAAACCAAAGCACATAAATATTTTATAGTGCATAGACAAGGTATTACCAGCACCTTTTACTTGTGTATCAGGATGTACTGTTGTTAATTGTTTTTTAATATTATCAAAAAATACTTTAGCTTGATTGGAGTCCTCTACCTGTAAAACTTTAGGTTTATAATACTCTTTTACCTTTTCAATAATCTCATCATCTTCATCTGATCTTCTCCACAGAGACATGAATATATCACAATCATAATACTGATAGATATGATCTACATGATTTTGTAAATATTCTTTGTTAGCTATAGGCAAACCAGAATACATCATAGCAATTTTCTTCATAAGATTAAATCCTTATACTTTATGATGTTATCACTACAGATACCTAAAACTTTGTTAAGTTTTTTAGGAGTAGATTTTTCTGGCATTACACAAATACATCTATTATTTAATTTAGACCCAGGATATGCCCATATAATTGATTTAGATGTTAAGGTATAAGCATCATTATCATGCCAAAAACAATGCAGATTATCTTTCAGTAAATTAAACAATGCTTTATGGTTTTTAGCATGACACCACAGCTTATCTTTATTTCTAAATAAGAAGTCTCTGGATATTTTATAAGATGGTTCATCATGTCCTAACCAATAAGTATTATTTAAATACCATAGATCAATCTCTACATCAAATCCTAGATTAATACATCTAACTATTTGTCTTTCTGTATTTTCTCTGTGCTGTTCAGCACCTTGCAGATTGCCTCTATGAGAAATAAAGAACATAATTATCCTATAGTCTTTTTCATTCTAGTCATGTGTCGTCCACCATCAAACGTAGTTGTTTTCCAAATCTTTACCATACTGTCAAGAGCATCTTCTGTTATATACTTTGATGGAACAGCAAAAAAGTTGGCACAGTTATGGCTGATAGCATACTCTGCTGTATAATCATCTCTTACTAATGCACATCTAATTTCATTAATACTATTAGTTAATATATTAACACCTTGTCCAGTTCTACAGAATCCGATACCAAAATCACAATCATTATTCTGTAGTGAACGGATTGCTGCTTGTATATATTCATTATAATCACAATTCTTATTTGTATATGTACCAAAATCAATATATGGAATATTGTTATTTGCTAATACTTTTTTAGCGGATTCTTTTATTTCATAGCCGGAATGGTCTGATGCTAATGCTATAGGCTTATCTCCGAATTTAGGTATTACATGATTAACAAAAAACTCTAATTCAGGTGGAGTACCTAAAACGTGCATTTTTTTTACTGTTTGTATGGACACCTTCTTTGCATCCCTAATCATTAGGTTGTACATAGGACAGATATAGAACTCTCCATTAGTTCTGATATTTTTATCAAGTGTTTCTTTTGCATACTCTACAAACATCTTACCTGTTTTATAATAGTAAACACCTACTGCCGCATTGGAACTGATAACTTCTTTTTCTGCTGTTCGTAAAGCTAAATTGTTTTCATCTAATGATACATAACTATGTGCTGGGCTATTAGCCTTAAAGGTTAAAATAAAACCATCTAATTCAGAATCAATACTATTTGGATCAAACTGGTCTTGGAAATATACATCTGGAGTATATATAATCAAAGGAGTATCATTATTAATTAAATCTTCTGCTAGTAAACAGGTTGATATACTTCCATCTGTTACTTTATCAATTACTACAATTTTAATATCTTCGCCAAATTTCTGTTTGAGTATTGCATCAATAGAGAAATTATTAATATGGTCGAGCCTTACTGCGAAAATTAAATTACAATCAGTAATATCAATAGAGCCTACTGCCATGTCGATAACATGCTTATCCTTTACCATAATTAAAGGTTTAGGCATTGTATACCCTTGGTCAATAAACCTTTGTGCCTTACCTGCTATAGGTAAAAGTAAATTATATTTCTTAGTCATCCTTTGCCTCTTTTAAATATTGTGTCATATACTTGTGAGATAGTTCTAAAGATACTCCCGTATCCGAACGCAATAATTCGTTGTTGATAAATAATGAAGCAAACATATCTCCGCAACCTAATACACTAACATCATCAACAATGTCTGCTTTACGTTCTAGTCTTTTTTCTCCATCAAAATAATACTCACTACCTCCTGCCTTATGCAATATCACGCCTTGTCTGACCATTTTAGACATTTCATTTAAATCCATGAAAACATCTTCATCAGATATAAACACAAAGTCTACATTAGATAATATATCTAAATTTTTTAGTTGTTTGCCTCTACAAAAATCTACTGATATAATTCCGCTACTTATAGTAGTGACAAAAGAAGGATCAGTCAACTCATTTATATATAAGATGTGATGCCATTTAGATTTTACTATTGTAGGTTTTCTATTGTGAATACTTAGGTTGGCTACACTTGATCTTCTTAAACTCTTTTTATCAACTAAGATTAGTGCCTCTCCAAAATCAGTAGCCTCTATATTAATTTTTAAACTCGGATTAATTATAGAAAACATTTTCCATAAATTGCCTATAGAACCAACAGTACAATCTTTGCTATTTTTGGATATAATAGTATCCATTGTTATGTGTCCATATAAAGAAACATCGAACATATTAGAACCTATAATCTAAAAGAAGTATATCAGTGCTATAAAAATCTTCAATCATTTGTCTTGATTTTTTGCAGTAGTGTGACGCATAGTTCGATGATGCTGTATTATTTAAATGTATGTCTAGTGTATAATTATTGCCAGTAATCTGATATAGTATTTTACTAAAGTCTTCGTTCATGTTCTCAAATCTACCAACGTAATCCATAAATTTCTGTCCATCAATAGTCATTTGATTATATAAAGGCTTGAAATGAATATCCTTACTAATAGAATCGTTTGTAAATCCTAAACAGAAATCATCAAAAGTTTTATACTTTAATATAGAAGAACTCCATTCATGGTGAACAGGTTTAATAAATTCTCTGTATCCAGATAAAAATCTCGACCAAGGATTTCTTACAAAACAAAACTTAGTATAATCTTTAGCAAAAGAAAATCTGTCAATGGTATCTTCTATGCCCATGTGATACAACCAAGGCTTTGCATCTCTACCATCTTCCCAAACAATATCATCATCAGCAAAAATATTGCCTAGCTTAGTATACATGGTTGTGCTGCCACATCTTGCATTACCAATAAAAATAAATTTGTGAGTATTGTTAATGAATGGCATTAATGACTCCAACACAAATGTTTACATTTATTAAAATCATTATTGTTTAAATTATCTCTTACTGTTTTATCTTTTAAGCAGGCAAAATTCTTTCTTAAATCAACCCAGCATAGTTGTTCAGGAGATAAAAACATATTATATAAGTTTACATCATACTCCCATGCTTTTTTATTAAAAGGAAATTCTGGTTGTTTACTCATAATATGTTGTAGATAATTTCTAGCAACTGATCCTGTACCATCATGAAACCATGCAACACCCCAAGGTTGTTTATATAAATCTATCAAGTCTTTTACATCGCCATAATTTAATAAATCCATAAGAGTATATTGATCTGGTGAATAGTGTGTGTTAAGTAATAGTTTGTGATTCTTTCTAAGACTCACACTACAGTAGTCGCAGATGTTTTCAATTAAATTTACAGAATCTAATCTGTTTTTAAAAACATTGTTAAATTTTTTATTTCTAGCATGTTCCAATCCTTTTGTAACTAACTTAGGATGGCCTACATCTATTTCACCCTCTACAATATTAACATCCCAATAAAACCAATCAGCAGTATCTAATGTTTTTTGACTAGGAATTTTACCATGACCCGTAAGTATAATATAGGTATCAGGATTATTGTTTCTAAAATGGCTGATACAGAAATCAAACACATCGTATTTCCAATCTTCACCATCTTTTATAAACTGATGAGTCAGTAATATACAATCCGACATTAAAAAATCTCTTTACTATCTAGTTTTTCTATATCATTCATACTACAGTCTGGTACTAATGCTCGCTCATGCAGTATATTATACAACTGACAGACTACATTATTACCTCCGTCCGTAGGTATTATATTATATTTTCCACAAATGTCAACAATATCTGGACAAGCATCTTGTGGACAATACCTATGCCCTACTTCTAGCATAATATCTTTATCGAATAAATCATCTCCTACATATAATATATCTGTTTTTTTTACGTGGTAAACAGTTTCTAATGTAGGTAAAAAAGATTTCTTATTGTCTCCCTGTCTTGCTGCATAGAAATCTATGTTCCTATTCTTTGCCATATTTTCATTTACTTTTTTATCACCAGATAGAAAGCATACGTCTATACCTGATGCTCTTAATCTTTTAATAGCAGTAAAATCTTTATCACAATAAGTTTTAGCAAATGGCATACCATCTAAACCATAGTATTTTTTACCATTTGTTAATACTCCATCTATGTCCAGTATAATTAGTCCTAGCATTTTAATCCTTACTTATTAATCAGACTCTCCCGTAAATAGTTCTTGTATAGATTCTATTTTGGATGACAAAATTTCTTTTTGCAGTTGTGCAGTCTCTTGTTCTGTCTTTAGATCGTCTATATCCTGTTGTGCTATAGTATTTCTTACTAATTTATTAGCATGTTCATATCTTTGTATTTTTTTTGATAGATTTTTTTCTACAATTTCTTGTTGTTTTAATTCTAATTTTAAAATTTTTAATTCTGTGTCTTTGCTCATTACTTTAATTCTTTTGAACGATAATAATATACTATCTTTTTAAATGCTTCTACTCTATGTTTCAAACTAAGATATTCATTCTGGTCTGTAAAAACTTTATTCAATAAGTTAGCTAGATTAGCACCTGCGGTAGAAAAATATGAAGGTATTATAGAATGAATTATTAATAGTATACCGTGATAGATACAACCAATACCATAACCTGAAGCGAATCTAAAGTGTTCCCAATATGTCATATCATTCTGTTCCAAATGTAATTTAATTTTTTTGAACATTAGATGTCTCTCCAAGTTATAGTGATGCTGCAACACTATTACTATACACCTTATGTTTCAATAAATTTTATATATCTCCAATGAATTGTGTGATGTAAATTAAAATTTTCACAAAATATATATATGTTCATACATTCAAAAGCGGCACAATCTTTTCTTATCTCTGGTTTAACAACTTCAACTTCAATATGTGTAAACATAAATGTACTATGAAAATATATTATCTGCTTTGGTCTGCCATCTATTAAAAATCTAAGTACCTGATTATGCCGAACTTTTTCTACAGCATTTAAAAGCAACAGGAACGATAATAGGATTACTTTAATTTTCATAAGTGGAGGCGAGGGGAGTCGAACCCCTGTCCAGTGTAAATTCCACATAAACTTCTACATCGTTATTCTGTTGTTATTAATACTACAGACAAAACTATCAGTCTTTCCTGCGTCATAGTGAATACACTAATCGACCGTCTTAATTCAGGTAGGACAACCCTATCCGATTATCGGAGTCAGCATAATTGGGTAAAAAGGTTTATACAACCCCTCTCACCTAAGCGGCGAGTGCTAATACAGAAGTATCGGCAATTAAAATCTGATCTATTTTTAAACTGGCCTTTAGATCAACCAGTCGATGCGATCTATACTTCTATTCACCTGTCGAAACCAGTACGCCCCCGGTTTGTATTATTGGATGGGGAGGATTTATTTTATTACCTCCAAAGTTTCAGGGTATGATATGTCAGATTTCCCTACTTTGAACCACTATCTCAAGACTGTATGGCACTTGCCCGTCCTCCTGAGCCTCGTGTGCTGTTGTGATCTCATACTGGCTACCACATTTTCAGCCACCATCCTATAGCAAGGAGGCTATCCCCACTATATGTTTTGTATTATATTATTCTGTCCTCTAAAGGTTGTGTAAATACTTCAATGTTCTGTCTAATTATAACAGGTGCTAATTGTTTGTCAAGTCTTTTTATTTGTGATTGTTGAACAAAATTAGTAGCAATACTCGCCATTAATAAAAACCATAGCACATAAGTAGCTGGATGAATTTCAGTGGGATAGGAAGCCATACTATCTATATCCTTTTTAATAATAATATATTAGACACACCCTAAATGGCTTTAACTGGGCCACCGAAATACTTTATTTACCTACGCTTCTTGGTAGCAGTTGCACCATAGCGAGTCTCACCCTGTCTACCAGTAGAACGAACTACTGTAAGACCACTCTTTTTGAGAGTAGGCTTGATGTCACTAATAGTGGCACGAAGATTACCTACCTCAAACATACTAAAAGCACTATCTTGGCTAAGAGTCTTACCTCTAGTTAGATAATTCAAAACCTTATCTTGCTTCGTCATTCAACACCTCTTTAAATTGTGGTATCCTTAAAAACAAAAGATTCTTGTCACCACTAAACAAAAATCTTACTTATTATAAGTTTGATCCTTTTCTTTGTCAACCCAAAAAATCATTTTGTTTTTTTTGTCATCCCATGCACACTCTATGTATCCTTTAGCGGCAAGTTGAGACATTGCTGATTGATATATAAGATTTCTTACTTCATCAAAGATATCTTCAAAAATATCTGCATCAATAATATATTTTGATTCTTCATCAATCTCTATGCTTTTTTCAGAGATAATTGATTCTACTTGATTTAAAGTCACAATGCCATCTAAATCTTTATCTGAATATGTTTTAATCTTACCTAGATATTCTTCGGCAAGACTAGACGCAGCAGTATCTCTCATTAGCTGTACAAATTCTTCTGTATCTGTAATAATATATTCTTCATTTTTTTTCATTATCACACTTTAATCTTTTTAGGTTGTAGTTTAGCTAGCCTATGTTTTGTTCTCCACACTCCCGTTAAGGCACATTGTTTATCTTCTCCCATCCAAATATGACAGAATCCACCTTCTTTTGAACCGTAAGCAACAATTCCATTCTTATCAGTATGGATTACTGTAAACTTACCTCTACATCCCATAGGAATAAACTCCCCATCTACTACAGAGTATGGGCCTCCTGTGGCTTTAATTCTATCACCCTTTTCTAATTCTTTCCAATCGAACTTCCTAATCATTCGAGTGGTTTTTCTTTCTTTGCTCTGAACAGCAAACATGAAAGGATGTTGGCATTCTAAACACATGTATGCTCTTGGGCCACATTGGTGTCCACACTTCTCGCAAGTCTTTTTACCTTTAGGCATAATCTAGTCTCCTGTGAAATAAACTGATACTACCAGTATATCATATTTATCGGCAGTTGTCAAGTAGAATCTTTAGATTCTTTTTCTTCTAGCCAAAGATTATATTTATTTTTACTTTCTTTAGCCTTCTGTATAAAATTAAGAAATGCTTGTTCTGCACTGTCCTCATTCTTGTCAAGAGGATAATGTTTAACTTCTTTATTTTTATCTACTGGTAGTCCTGTAGATAGAGAAAATTTTTGTGGTTCTTCCATAACTATCTCCTATTTAGTTGCTAATAGATATAATCCGATATTAGAGAAAGCATATCCAAAATAAGCAATTCCCATACCGGGATTACCTTTTAACACTTGTTCAATACTTACATATAAATATATCACACCTGTTAATACAATTAACCATCCACTCATATTGATACACCTTCCATATATTTAGCGATTGCTTTGTCTTTCATTTTTAATTCCATATCTACATCGTAGTCTAAATCCTCATAAGTATAGAAATCATTTTCTGCATAATCTGCATGTTTGCGTGGATTGTTTCCCTGTGCAGATTCGCTGTAATGAAACAAAGGTTTTATATAGCCCCATGTTAGACAACAAAATCTAATAGCTTGTTGTTCTGTCCATCCATCTGGATGACATTTGTGATGCAGATAATCAAACGTAATTGGTATTTTAGTTTTAGGATAAAAATCTGTTAATAGTTGTTTTACAGACCAGCAATTAAGTTTATCATCGTTTTCGATAACAATACGATTACGACAATTATAGCTAAGTCTATTGAAATTCTGTATAAACCTTTCCACAACTTCATCGTTACTTCCCTGACGATTGTTTATATGTAAATTCATCGGACAATTATAATTGGCAGGACAACCTAGTTTGTCAAGGAAGTCTGAGTAAAAATTAAGTTCTGTAATGGTTCTGTCAACAGCATCAGTATTAGTGGATGCAAGAACATTAAACTCACTAGGATGACAAGATACCCTAACCTGTGTATCTTCTATAGTTTGTTTAATTGCCGCTATTTCTTGAACGATGTCATTGTATTGAGGAACATCAGCAAGAGTAATATTAGCAAGACGATAGGTAATAAGAGGAAATAGATCACTACTGATCCTATAAGTATAACCATTGTCTGCACAGTAGCTAATGTGGGCATGAGTAACCTGCATATTATTGAGTATACGAGAGCCTAGAATATCTAGTGCCTCTTCGCGTGGAAGTGATGAGAAACGCTTGTAAGTCATAGTTTGAAAGCTATAACCTAGTTCTTTAAGATCGAGAGAAATACAGCATAGTCCAAATTTCATAATTGTTACCTCTTCCAAATGATTATAATATATCTATCGGCAACTGTCAAGCTAAACTTTAAAGAAAGACACAAAGTGATATGCTGCTGATTTTATGGTAAAGAATAGGAATGGAAATATTAGAAACACATCCATTAAATCAAAATGAGAATGTGAACATGGACACAAACCTAAAAAATGTAATAAATTATTTATCATTTGCCCATCCTAATGCAACCGAAATAATTGGAAATTGATTACAGAAAATATCTTTACAACTTATAGCAATATCCTGATGTTCTTTCTGAGTACCATTAGCACTTCTTAAATCTATATAATGAATCCAACTACGAATACTACCACTCATATATAATCTAGTAGGAGTTGCTAGTGGTAATACAAATCTAGCACATTCTTTTGCAACACCTTCTGCTAGCATACTATCATATAATGCTTTTGATTTAGCAAACAGTTCTCTCATTTGCATGTTATACATTGCTTGTTTCTCGTCATCAAGATCATCTATACTATTTTGTCTGTTCTTATGATCCTGCGATCTTAAATCTGGTAATGGTATATCGTTGCCGAGATCATTTGTGTCTGCATATCTTTGGCTAAATTCTTGAAAGGTAAAACTTCTATGTCTTAATATCTGTGCAGCTATACCTCTATTAGTATTAATCTCAACAGTCATAAATGCCATCTCAAAGATAGACCAGTGCTTATGTTTAATACAATAACTAAGTAAACCGGCAATACTACTGTTATCTTGATTGTTTGGGTTAGACACTCTGGCACAATATGCTACATTCTTTTCCGCATCTGGAGTAGCATTAAGTAATTTAGCACTATGAATTTTTGTCATTTTTATTCCACCACTTTACTAATCTATCCCATACTGGCCTAAAGAAAAACAATACAATATAAGCGACAACTGCTTCTATAGCTTTACCAAAAATAGTAGTCATTGTTATTGATTGTTTTTTAATTGGCTTATCATCACCAAGATGATCTTTCATAATCTATTTCTTTCTGTATTTGTTCTTGTCTATATCTTTCTTGATGTGCTAAATGTTTGTTATCAGTTATGTCATTGTAAATAGCCATAGCCATTTTACTCAAGCTATTTGTAGTACCGTGTCTTGCAGGATCATCCAATAATTTCCACTCATAATTATAAGGATTGGCTTCGTCACCAGATTTCTCTCTGTCAACTTTATATCCCTTATCCTTAGCCCACCTCTTTATATTAGTCCAATTCATTTCTTATAACTTCTACTTTCAGGATCATAGCTATCTAAACTTTTGTCATATCTTTTCCATGTTTCCAAGTGTTTAATCGCAGTCATCTGGGATTCTTGTTTTAGTTGCATAAGCATTTGATGCTCTATTAATTTATAAAGATCATCTATATGCCCTCTAATCTCATGAGAATTACCTATACCATCAAGTACCTGAGAGATATGTTGTTTAATATCTGCCTGAACACAAGCATACTTTAAAGGTAGCTTATCCTTCTTACTCATTTGTTTATATTCTTCAGACATGATCTAACCTTGGATAAACTTCAAGCACTTTTTCTAATGAGGAAATGACTTGGAATAAGTACATGCTCTTAGTATTATTAATATCATCAATATGATCTAAATGATCTATCATATGTTTTAATATATTTTCATACCCAACTCTATCGACCAACTCTTCTATGTCATTTCTGACATTGAGATAAGACAGTTCTGCTCTATCTTTATCAGATAACCTAGACATAGACCTTCTTTCCCTTATATAAATAACCACCATTAGGCTCACATACTTCTAGTATGCTGTTGAAATCTCTTTTCAGATTATATCTAGCATCTTTAGCAGGAGCGTTCCAAGTTGCTGCCTTGTAAATATCTAGGGTTTCATTTTCAAGAAATGCGTGTACGCTATCATTACCATGATCTGTCTGGATAATCTTAGTATACTTCTTATTAATCTTAAAATGAAAGAATGTAGTCGGTTTCTCTTTAGACCATTTACCATGCTGACGAGCAAATGCTTTACTCTCTAATATTTCACACCATTCTTCTACAAAATTTAAATACTTATTAATCATATCAAGTCCTCCAAAAGTAAGTATAGCACAAACGAAGTCTTTGTCAAGAATTATTCTTCCGGTGGTTCTGGAAACAGTGCTGATAAAGCTACTAATTTTGATCTGGCAGTATCTAGTTTTCCGATTTGTTCATCAAGAACATCTAAAATATCTGGATGTTCTCCAACACCTACAGAGTTCTTAAAATATAAATCCAAAACTGCTAAAGATGCTTCAATTTGCGCCTGATATTTAGCCTTTAATGCTCTAGCGAATCTATTCATTTAAATTATCCTCCGAATTAATATAAGTAAAAGTAAATTCTTGTTGATGTGCAGGTATATTTATAGTATCAGAAGAATTATCTTTGTCAACTGTCTCTTCATTTATCATAATCTTCTCCATAACATTTTAACTATAGAATTGCCTAATATGATTGCTATTGTAACTTCTAAAATATTTACAATATCCATTATCTAATATACAAAGGTTGATAATACCATTGCACCTGTGGTATGTAAGTAATCTGTCTTTCTTTTCTTAAAAACCAACAACGTCTTTCTGTAATAACTGGCACATTATAATAGTACGGAGTCCAACCATAAATTAAAGTTGGTTGTGGTACTATATATGTTACAGCAGGAATGGGAGTTGTTACCGCCATTGGTGGTGCAACAGGTACACTTGTTACCCACTCACCAGTATAACCTATTGAACCCCATAATGCAACCGCTAAAAATAAAAATGTCCTCATAACATTCCCTTTCTTTTAAATATTAGTCTTACTATTTTCCCATGTCTCTCATCTCGTCCCTGAGTCTGAAAGCCCTATTAGTATCTCGGCTATTTAGTGTTCCTTCCTTTAGATATTTTTCCACATCATCAGTACTCATTGGAACCCTAGCTTCATCTTCATAATAATACTCCCAAGGTTTCCATCTGATTCTAATATTTTCTATCTTTATTATTTTATTTCCATTTTTATCTGTGCAGGAAAACTTGACCCAGTACCATTCTTCTGCACACATCGCCTCTTCAATAATTTGTACATCTCGATATTTACCCATTACTCCGAATATTTTTAATCTACCGCGACCATAAAGCCATTGTAGAACACCTTCGTCTTCAAAATCAATCGGGTAAAATGTATTGCATATAGAATTTTGAACGATAGGATACTTCCAACCAACCCATTCTGCGTTTACAATAAAGCCGATTGATATTCCTATAAATAGTAAAAAGATTTGATAAAATAAAGTGCGAAAAACAGTTATAAGTATCATAATAAAACCTGTGATATGGAGAGATTTAAATAGCATGATACTTTTATTTACACCTATCTGTCATATCTATCAAAATAATGATGTGCAACTACTTCTATTGCTATTAATAATACTATAAAGATAAAAAATTCTGTCATTTCTTTTTCTTATACTTACTTTTTAATAAATCTGCAATCTGCCCAGCTACAAATGGTATAGTATTGCCTCCCCAGTAATACTCATTAATTAAATCAACAAGAGTACCAGATATGGGACTGTTAGTAAAAAGCCTAGCAGTTCTTGGAGTATATTCTGCGGCAATGTAAGAATAAACATCCATATAGAAACAATGCTGTATCGCTCTAAGTTTTGCTGCTTTTATTTCTTTCTTTCTTTTTTCATTCATGGATTTAGCCTTAACATAGCAATAATTTTATTAGCAGTTCTACTCACTTCGTATTGTTTCTGTAAACAGTCTGCCAATATTCTATCGACAGTTTGATTGTTTTTCTTTTGCTTAACTTGTCTAAGCAATGCTTTACTATAATTTTGCTCTATATAAGCAAAAACTTCGGAAGTAAAATTAGCAGTTGTTGTCATTTAATCTCCTATTAATAAGAATGTATAGTCCAAGTAGTTTCAATAATAAATTCCATTTCTAAAGTCTTGGCAAGTTCTTGCCCTAATTTAGTCATCTTTGTTTCAAAAAGATCACAAGAATTAAACATGATATATAGAACATCAGTCATTATATCATAACCAGTTTCTCTGTTGTTGTCAAATATTCTCATATTCCATTCAGGCAAATCATCAGCATCAACACCTGTATGTTCGCAAAATGTTCTGATCATAATAGCATTACGTTCACGATCATTTTCATAACCAGATGAGTATTCGCCTTGCTCCATACTAAGTTCAGCAATAAATGTGTCAATGAATCCATCTCTGCTTTTAATCATATTGGCAGCAGCGTCTTTATCTATATAATTATTATGTGAAAAGATGTTTGTAATTAATTCTCTACAGGCTTTCTTTTTAATTGCATTCCTACGAAGAAAGTCTACCATCTCAACAGCTACAGCACTTTCTGTATAAATATCACTACCCATTATTAGTCCCCCTCTTCTTTAAAAAATTTATAACGTAATTCTCCATCTACAGCACCACCTAATCTTTGCAATGCTTGAGAAAATACTTCGTTGGCACACTCTAAAATATAATTGTTTTGTTCTTCTTCATTTAACTTTAAGTATTCGTCACCACTAATATATTGAGGTTCACTATCAGTCTGTTCATAATCCTGTTCTATCTCATTATTATCGCTAATTAATAAAAACCTAACCTTGCTAGGTTCTACTTTAGCCCATGCTTCTAAGGATATAATCATTCTTCAAAATCCTTTGTAAATCTATAGTATAGTCTTTCTACTTCTTTTAAATTATAAGAATAAGGAGCGACATTATTCCCATTCTTATTATTCCATCTCATGTCTTCATGTAAAGAATCAAGAGCATCAAGAACAATATCCATATCAGTTTCTTCAATAAGATGTCTCATTAAATTTTATCCTTCAATAAATCTTCGAGAA
>Ga0307488_10000779_pt1 | contig 26488 bp, 26 predicted proteins | sample SB02metaG_FD_202248 | JGI IMG/M metagenome (GOLD analysis project Ga0307488, IMG submission 202248) | Sea-ice brine microbial communities from Beaufort Sea near Barrow, Alaska, United States - SB 0.2 | ecosystem: Environmental > Aquatic > Marine > Coastal | place: USA: Alaska | collected... | reverse complement strand
GTAAGTTATCTTCCCATTCTTCTATTCGAGCGGCAACCATACTTTCTCCCATTCCATAAGTCATAATTGTTCTATGGATGATAAAAGGCAAATCATATGTATCTTGAATTCTTGGTAAAACCTCTGTTAAAATCAATTCTTTCATTTCATTGGAAACTCCTGGTAAAGAAATAAAAATTGTATTATTCTTTTCAAACCACATTCCAGGCGCTGTACCAATCGTATTTTTTAAAGGAGTACATTTTTCAGGAACTAAGGCTTGCAATCTATTCACTTCCGTAAATGGATAGTCCATCTTGGCAAACATTTCTTTTATGAATTGTTCCACTTCATCGTTCATTTCCATTTCGGAATTAAAATATTCAGCCATGGTATGCTTGGTGATATCGTCTTTCGTAGGACCTAATCCTCCTGTAGTAATCACAATATCGACTCTATCCTCTGCCTCTTTCAAAGCATTTAATATATGTTGCTTCTCATCTTGAACCGAAGATATTTGATACACAGAAACTCCTATTTTATTCAATTCTTCGGCAATCCATTTAGAATTCGAATCTAAAATCTGACCAATTAAAATTTCATCTCCAATCGTAATAATTTCTGCTAACATGTATCTTGAAATAATAGGGTTTAAAACAAGTTTCAAAGATACAACTTCGCTTGCAATAGAACAACAATTCACTAAAAACAAACTTTCATTAGTAGTATTAACAAATATTTCAAATTAGTTATATTTACACATATTATTCATATCATGAAAAAAATAATATTTATTGTCGCAGTATTGATTTCTCTGATAAGTTTTTCTCAAGAAAATGGCACGAGAGGCTATAAAGTAAATGTTGGCGAACAAATTCCTGACCTTGAGTTTTCTTTACTTGACGGAACAGAAATATCAACTAAAAATTTAAAAGATAAAGTAACTGTATTACAATTTACCGCGTCTTGGTGTAGCGTATGTATTAAGGAAATGCCACATCTTGAAAAGGAAGTATGGCAACGATTTAAAAACGATGATTTTATATTAATAGGAGTTGATTTAAAAGAAGGTTTAGAAAAAGTAAAGCGTTTCATTAAAAAAACCAAAGTCACCTACCCTTTTACCATAGATTCAGATGGATCGATGTTTGAAGCGCTAACCTTACCTAAGGCAGGAGTAACAAGAAACATTGTCCTTGACAAAAATGGAAAAATAATCTTTCTATCACGATTATATGACGTAAAAGAATTTGAAAAAATGGTCCGCGTGATTGATAATGAATTGAAGAAAAGTTAGTTTTTATTTTACTTTTAAATGGAGTGCTTTTTGATTTTCTAGGGTTCCTATCAATACTTCTCCAGATTTCACTTCTCCAACTCCTGAAGGTGTTCCCGTAAAAATAATATCTCCCTTTTTAAGGGTGAAATACTGAGATACATAAGCGATTAATTCATCTATTTTCCATAGCATAGATTTGGTGTTTCCGTCTTGAACAAGTTCATCGTTTTTGATTAACTGAAAACTAAGATTATGCAAGTCAAAATTCTCCTTAGGATAAAACTTTCCTATTACAGCACTACCGTCAAATGCTTTTGCTTTCTCCCAAGGCAAGCCTTTTTCCTTTAATTTAGATTGCATTTCACGATCCGTCAAGTCTATTCCAAGACCTATTTCATCATAATATTTATGAGCAAACTTAGCGTCTATATATTTTCCTACCTTATTTATTTTCACCAAGACTTCCACTTCATAATGAATAGAATTCGCAAATGGTGGAATAAAAAATGGCATTTTCTTTGGAAGAATTGCAGAATCTGGCTTTAAAAAAATAACTGGCGATTCTGGCCTTTCATTTTCAAGTTCTTCTATATGCTTTGCATAATTTCTACCAATACAAATAATCTTCATAGTCTAGTATTTATTCACCTGTTTCAGGAAAAACAATTGCTCTATTCCCAGAAACTATAATTTGATTATTTAAATGACGTTTTAGAGCCTTAGAAAGTACCATTCTTTCTATATCGGCACCTATTTGTTTTAAGGTGTTTGGTGTACTTTCATGAGTTACACGCGCAACATCTTGTTCTATTATTGGCCCTTCATCAAGATCTACAGTAGCATAATGTGCAGTAGCTCCTATTAATTTAACACCGCGCTCATACGCTTTTCTATAAGGATTAGCACCTTGAAAAGCAGGTAAAAATGAGTGATGAATATTTATGATTTTTTGAGGATAATGATTGATAAAATCTGATGATAAAATCTGCATATATCTTGCCATTACGACCAACTCTACCTCATTTAAACTTAGTAATTTAAGGACTTGTAATTCTTGCTCTTTTTTTGAATCTTTAGTTACAGGTAAATAGTAATATGGAACATTAAACATCTCAGCAATAGGTCTTAATTTATCATGATTGCTTATTATCACTTTAATATTACAATCTAAACCCCCTTCTTTATGACGTTCCAATAAATCATACAAGCAATGACTTGCATGAGAAACCATAACTGCTACATTGGTCTTTTTATCTCCATAATTTACTGACCAATCAAATTGTAAAGGTGCTGCTAATTTTAAAAATTTTTCTTCTAAAGAAGCCTTAGATATTTGAGTTCCTTCAGCATTTAAACGAATTCTCATAAAATAAGTATCCTCAATAGAATTTACATATTGCTGACAACTTATTATATTAAATCCTTTTTCATAAAAAAAACTAGTGATTTGAGCAACTAATCCTTTTTGATCAGGACATTTTATAAGAAAAGTAACTATTTGAGATTTCATTTGATTTAATTATGAATTTGAAATTATGGAGTGAATCTGTTTTAATTGATTTACGGAATCCATTTCTTAGGAAAATTAGGCTTGCGTTTCTCTAAGAATGCATCTCTTCCTTCTTTGGCCTCATCAGTCATATAAGCCAATCGTGTTGCTTCTCCAGCAAATACTTGTTGCCCTACCATTCCATCATCAGTTAAGTTCATCGCAAACTTCAACATTCTAATAGACGTTGGTGATTTTGCTAAGATTTCTTGTGCCCATTCATAAGCAGTGTTTTCCAATTCTTCATGCGGAATTACCGCATTAACCATTCCCATATCATATGCCTCTTGTGCAGAATAATTTCGTCCTAAAAAGAAAATTTCACGTGCTCTCTTCTGACCTACCATTTTAGCCAAATATGCAGAACCATAACCTCCATCAAAACTCGTTACATCAGCATCGGTTTGCTTAAAAACAGCATGTTCTTTACTGGCAAGTGTTAAATCGCATACTACGTGTAGACTATGACCTCCACCGACTGCCCATCCTGGAACGACAGCAATAACGGCTTTAGGCATAAAACGAATTAATCGCTGCACTTCCAATATATTTAAACGATGGTATCCGTCTTCTCCTACATATCCTTGATGTCCTCTCGCCTTCTGATCACCTCCAGAACAAAAAGAATACACACCATCTTTACTCGAAGGCCCTTCTGCAGATAGCAATACAACTCCTATTGAAGTGTCTTCTCCTGCATCATAAAAAGCTTCATATAGTTCTTTAGTTGTTTTTGGGCGGAAAGCGTTTCTGACATTAGGTCTATTAAATGCGATTCTCGCAACTCCATTACATTTTTTATACGTGATGTCGTCGTATTCCTTGACAACTTTCCATTCAATATCTTTCATGCGTTTACATTTATTAATTTTATCGGTCATACTTCGACTTCGCTCAGTACAGGCATGCTATTCGCTATTAATTATTCTCTTTTAGCGAGAAAAAATTTAATATGCTCGTTTCATTTGACTTAAAATTATGGGTAAAAATAAATCATTTTTACGATTAAAAAAATTAATAAATTATAAAGATACCAAGTAGTTCACTAGAAAAAAAGAAGGATTTATTAAAAATAATGTAATTTTGATTTATTCCTCGCGACAAAGTTTAAACTTTGTCTCGCAAAAAGAAGAAATATGAAAATTGTTCAATCAAGTCATAACAATAATCAAGTACTCCCTTTAAAACTACATATCAGTTTTGAAAAAGTAGTTGATTTATTTAAAAAATACGCAAGTAAAGAGTATAAAAGTCATCCCTTTCACACTGCATCAATTAAAATGATTGTAGAGATTGAGCAGTATCCTGAATTAATAGAAGGGTTTTCAGATTTTTCATTATTGGAGAAATACAAAGATCAAATTGACTTATTACTAGAGCCTTTATTTCCTGAAATCTTATTGGATAATGAGATAAAATCTGCTAGTATTCCTTTCTCTTTTACGTCTTTTAAGTTTACAACAAGATTTGAAAATATATTAAAAAATGCTAGTGACGATTATGAATTTCATGTTAGAAATTTCGAAGATGATTTAATGTATGTTTATGCATGTACCATGATCCTAGGAAAGGTTTATGGTTATGAAATTGATTTAAAAAGACCTTTCTTTTTTGACATTCCTGATAAAAATATAGGGGTAATGAAACATTATCGTGCAGCATTTAACGGTGATTTTATGGATATTACTCCAACAGCGGATGCTCCCAAGATTACCGAAGAAGATTATAAAATATTATTAGATAATTTTGACAATATAGAGCTATGGAAAGAAAAATTCCCTCCTAACAGTTATAATTTTAAGGGGTTTGGAATCATGAACCTATTTGATGTAACTTCAGACGTTATCTTATCCAAAATCAGTAATGATTTATTGCGTGGAGGAGATAATCTAATTTCTGATTTAGAAAATCATTTACGTGAATTTTTTAATATTAAAGATTTAAAAGTTGGATATTCTATTTTTGACCAAAGTTCTAACAACCTCGAATCGGCGAGAGTTACAAAGTCTATAAGTTTGATTTTGACAGAAAAAAAAGACATTTGTTGTTCAACTAATGGTTATTTCTGCGATCATATTATCAATACCGTTTTTAAAGAGAATAAAACGGTTGCAATTTCCAATGTTGATGTATATGGTGAAAAGTCAGATCATAGTAAATTCTTTCAACAACTGAAAGAAAACAATATAGGAAGTATCATTTTATTACCTATTAAGGCTTCCGATGGACATGATCTTGCAATTCTTGAAATTGCATCGCCAAGACCTTACGAATTGAACTCTATCAATCAGAGTAAATTAATTGATATTCTACCTGTTTTTGAATCGGCTGTAAAAAGAAGTTCTGAAGAATATATTAATACCCTTGAAGCAACAATCCAAGAGCATTATACTTCAATTCATCCAACAGTAAAATGGCGTTTTTATGAGGCTGCTGAAAAATTTCAAAAAGAATTATCTCGTAAAGAGGAAAATATCAAACTGGACGAAATTGTCTTTAACGATGTATATCCTTTATTTGGTCAATTAGACATAAAAGGCTCCTCTATGGCTAGAAATATTGCCATACAACAGGATTTAACTACACAACTTACACTAGCAATCAATGTCTTACGTGAATCATGTGCTATAGAGAAGTTACCGATTTATGACGAATTAATGTTTCGTGTGAACGAGTATTTAAATCATGTAAAAGAAGGACTCGATGCTGGAGATGAAATAGGAATTTTAGATTTCTTAAAACAAGATATCTATCCCGTTTTTAACCATATTAAACAGATCAACTCTGACTTGTCAAAACGTGTAAATGTTTATATGAACCGATTGGATACCAACCTAATGGTGGTTTATGAAAAGCGTAAAGAATATGAGGATAGTGTGATGCTATTGAATGATAAATTAGCCTCCTTTATAGATAAAAAACAAGAAGAAGCTCAAGCCATGTATCCTCATTATTTTGAACGATATAAAACTGATGGTGTTGAATACAATATGTATATCGGAGAATCATTGGTCAAAAGCAAATCATACAACGAAGTCTATTTATACAACCTTCGTTTGTGGCAACTAAGATTGATGTGCGAAATGGAAAGTATTGCATATGAGCAAATCGACAAAATGAAGCATGAATTGCGTGTTGCGTCGTTGATCCTAGTTCATAGCAATCCTATGGCTATTAGATTCCGAATGGACGAAAAGCAGTTTGACGTAGATGGTGCTTACAATATTCGTTATGAAATTATTAAAAAACGAATTGACAAGGCTCATGTTAAAGGTACTACTGAACGAATAACAATTCCTGGAAAAATTGCCATCGTTTATTCGCAAGATAAAGATGCGGTTGAATATATGAAGTATATTAAATACTTACAGTCGAAAAATTATCTATTGGATGCTATTGAAATTTTAGAACTTGAAGATTTACAAGGAATTACAGGACTGAAAGCATTACGTGTTAGTGTAAATTACCATAATAATCCTCAAGAAAAAATCACTATGGATGAATTAATGAGTGTTATTAAAAGTGAAAATCTAAATTAGGCTAGACAACAATTCCTGAATTTTTCATCAATACAAAAGCAATTACAAATGAAAGTAAGGAAAGTATAATTCCTACCATAAATATATTATAGGCTACTCTCAATAATTTATATTTTTTATCAAGTACTTTTCCTAAAAAATACAAATCTTTCATCAATGATTTGTATAAATAGTCACGATCATTCATGACTTGCTCCATACCATCTTGAAATTCTTTTAACGGCATTTTATGGAAGTTTCCAAAGAACAATAAATTTACTTTTTTATTTTTAACATCTTCACTTGAGAACTTGCCTGAAGTAACCTTAGGACGTGTAGATAATATTGAAAATATCATTGTAACAACTGACATTAATAGAAACAACATTGTAGGATATATCAAGTAATAATTGTCCGGTTTATCAAGTTTTGGAAATAAGGTAGAGAGCGCGATTGACATTATAATAGCACTCACAGAAAGTAATATGTTCGCCTTAGTATCTGCAATATCACTCAGCTTTATGTGATTCTTAAGTGTAACGCGATACATCGTTTCTATTCCTCTATCTGGTCTGTTATCTTTTAATTCTTTACGTTTAACTTCTTCAAGTTTTAATAAATCTTTTACATCTTGTTCACTCTTTTTCAAAATTAATTTTTTCAAATCTTTTTGAATTTTAAGCCAATTAGACGTTTTCTGTAGATTCAGTTTCTGAAAAGCATAATCTGTTTTATAGGTGTGTTCACTTAAAAATTTCTCATTCTTTTCAAGCCATTCAATATCTGTATATTCTTCTCCACATAGCACTTCCATTTCTGAACGCAACAGACTAGATATATTATTAAATTCTTCAGTTCCTAAATGAAATAAATCCGCATCACATAAAATTCCACCCAACTTATTGATGGGTTTTTGAGGCATTTTAGTAGCATCTATACAAGCCAATACTTGCACTATTTTATCTTCTGAGTATTTTATATTGGTTAAGTATGTACGAGCGATTTTCTTACCTACTTCTTCATGTCTTTTTACTCCTTTGATAAACCCAACATCATGAAACCATGCAGCCAATAATAACACTTCTCTATCGCTCTCTGAAACACCTTCAGCAACAGCAATTTCGTCTGTAGCATTCACAACGTTTAAAGTATGATTGAAATTATGATAAATAACATTGGCTGGAAGTTCGTTTTTAAATAAATTAAAAATAGTAGTACTTACAGCTTTAAAAAAATCATTTTCTAACATATTAACTATTTAAGATACCTCAAAAATACATAATTTTATGTACATTTAATTTTCGATTTCAAATTCGATTTGATAACAAAAAATGATACCTATGAAAAAAATCACGATTGTTTTACATCTATTTTTAAGTATTTCATTATTCTCACAACAAATCATCAATCATACGATAGATTCCTACGAACTAGATGAAAAAAGAGAGGTTCGTATTTATCTACCTGCATCTTACAATGAAGATACTGAAAGACAATATCCTCTTACGGTTGTACTTGACGCTGAATACTTATTTGATGTGTATGTGGGAAATGCAATTTTATTTGCACAAAAAGACAAAGCGCCAGAACAAATAATCATTGGAATAAATCAGAATTATAATGATATACGTTATAGGGATTGCGCATTTGACAAAAACACAAGTTATCCTACCGGAAAAAGTGAATCTTTTTACCGGTTTATTAGAAGTGAAGTTCTTGCTTATTTGAAAGAAAATTACCGCGTTTCTCCCTTCAGAACTATTGTAGGAAATACATTAACTGCCAATTTTACGAACTATTTCTTTATTGAAGATAGTCCTGGATTCAATGCATTTATCAATATCAATCCCAATTACGCACCTGATATGTCATCCTTACTTGTAAGCAACGCACAAAATGTGAGTAAGAACTCATACTATTACTATCTTAATGGTGGAGATTATATTTCAGAAAAGAGAGCAAAAGGAATTGCAGCAACCAATTCACAATTAGCTTCAATCAAGAACGAAAAATTCAATTATAAATATGACGACCTTTCAGGGTCCACTTCAATTTCTTCAATAGGTCAAGCTATTCCAAGGGCATTGGCATTTATATTTAAAATTTATTCTTCAATTTCCAAACAAGAATTTAACACAAAGATTAAAGATTTATCTCCTCAGGACGCAATTGCGTATCTTGAAAATAAATATGTAGATTCTGAATTTTTATTTGGAACAAACCCAAGTCTTAGAGAAATAGATGTTTATGCGATAGAATCCATTATTATCGATAAAGAGAACGGCGATTATCTACGTGACTTTGGGGAGATGATTGCTAGATTGTCTCCAAAATCTCATTTGGGAGATTATTATATCGGATTAAGTTTTGAAATGAAAGGAAGTTACAAGCGTGCTATAGAAGCCTATAAAGAGGGTTATATGAAAATTAAAAACAGCCCAGATAATGCAGAGCGATTTTATCAGAATGTGGAGCGCGTTGCTAAAAAAATGAATTAATAATCTCTTTTTATGATTCGGATACCTGCTTCTTCTATAATAAGGAGTTTCAATCTATAAAGACCACCAATAGCGCTTTTAAAGGCTTTCTTACTCATGTTGAGTTGGTATTTAATATCGTCAGGAGAACTCTTATCATGTAATGGAATAAACCCTTCTTCAGTCTTTTTTAAAGCGTTTAGGATTTTTATTTCATTTTCTACCAATGTCTTTTTAAATCCAATAGGTTGTAAACTCACATCTATTCCTCCATCTTCACGGATTTTCTTGATATATCCTATAACTTCATCATCTTCGGCAATTTTTACATACAATTCGTTCGTATACAATAACCCTTCTTCTTCTTTATCAATCAAGACTGTAAATCCTAATTTTGATTGTCTCCCAATAATTAAATCTACCTTATCTCCTACTTCGTAATTCATATTATTATTCTTTCAATGCTTTAAAATACTTTTTCAAGACACCATCGTTTTCATCACTTGGTGTAAAAATTTCTATCAACTTCGGTTTATCCGTTTCTGTATAAAAATCAGGCAAAGATACATTTAATTGGTTGATACTAGCAACAGATTGATATTCTAGTCCATACATTTTACATAAATGTTCCGCAGTCAATCCATGAGGCGTTTCAAAATATTCTAATACATTGGATTCTTTGGGTCCAGGAATGACCTTGAAAATTCCTCCTCCATTATTATTTATCAATATAATTCTAAAGTCTTTTCGAATGTATTGATTCCATAAAGCATTGCTGTCATAGAAAAAACTCACGTCTCCAGAAATAAAAACCGTCTGATTTTCGATAAATAACGAAGCGCCGATTGCGGTACTTGTGCTTCCATCAATTCCACTCGTTCCGCGATTACAGAACACTTTTAAAGACTTCTTAAGGTCAAATAACTGTGCATATCTTATAATCGAACTATTACCCAATTGCAATTGTACATTCTCAGGAATAGATTCTAAAACTGTTTCAAATACTTTTAAATCCGAATAATTACATGCATTTAAATAGTCTTTATGTTTCCTAGATCTTACTTCTTTAACTTCCAACCAATGCTTTCTGTAGTCACTCGTTTTCTCTTTTGTCAAAAAGAAAAACTGACTAAAAAATAATTCTGGAGAAATATCAAAATGCTTCTCTAGACAAAAATACGTGTCAAATGCTTTCTGTGAATCTATATGCCAATGATGCTTTGGCTGGTTTTTTCGTAAATATTGTTTTATTTTTTTAGAAATAATCATTCCTCCAAGAGTCAACACAATGTCAGGTTGTAATACCTCTAATTCTTCATCTGTCAATGGAAAAATAACCTTATCAATACTATTGATAAACTGTGCGTTATGAATATTGGAAGTTGTTTCTGTCAATACAATAACCGATTCATCTTGAATTATTTTATCCAATTGAATTTGTAATAATTCGCTAGGAAAATTAGAACCGACAAGTACCATTTTCTTAGAAGATTGATTCCAGATATCTGCATAGGTTTGCAATTCTTCAACATCAATAGGTTGTTCCTCTATTTGATTATCAACTTTATCAAAGGTAATTATCTCATCAACAATTTCATATAGCGGTTCGTCCATAGGAACATTGATATGCACAGGTCCTTTTTCAAAGGTTGCTACGGTCAATGTATAATTCAATAAATTTAGATTTTCTTCTTTCAGACCCTCGTTATCTGTAAGATTGGCAGAAAACAGAATATGATTTTCAAACACATCTTGTTGACGTATTGTCTGACCATCACCTTTATCAACTAAATGAGAAGGTCTATCAGCTGATATCACAACCAATGGAATATCACTATAAAAGGCCTCTGCAATTGCTGGATAATAATTCAACAATGCCGATCCTGAAGTACATACAATTGCAACAGGCTTATTCAATTGTTGAGCAATTCCTAAGGCTACAAATGCTGCACAACGCTCATCCACAATACTATAGGTTTTTACTGATGGATGATTGGAAAAACCAATGGTTAAAGGAGCATTTCGAGAACCTGGAGAAATCACAATATGCTCAATAGAATGCGACACACAAGTCGCAATTACATGTTGAGCAAGTTCTTTTTTAGGATATTGAGACATTCATTTCTTTTTATAGATTGCAAAGATACTCAAAGAAATTGAGCGAGGACTATTCTGCGATAGCCAAGTTCTGGTTTAAAAGCATGAATTTTCGATAGAAAATTCTATCACAATAAATTATAGCAGTTGTTGTGTAGCACTGATTTATTTTTCTAATGGACGTTTCTTTATAATTCCTCCTTTTGTGTCTTTTATACTATTCATAATAATAAATGCTTTAGAGTCAATTTTGTCAATTTCTGCTCTAAGTCTTGCAATTTCAAGTCTTGTAATAACAGTATAAACAATGTCTACTTGCTTTAAACCATCACCCTTTTTTCTATAACCTCCCTTACCCAAATAAATGGTAACACCTCTTCCTAATTTATCGGTAATCATTGACCTTATTTCTTCACTATTATCTGAAATAATTGTTATTCCTGTGTATTCGTCAACTCCATGAACAACAAAATCTATAGTTTTTGAAGCAACTAGATATGTTAGAATAGCATACAGAGCAATTTCTATTGATAAGATATATGCCCCGAATGAGAATATGATTATGTTGAAAATAAATATTATATCACCAATTGTCATTCCTGTATTTTTACTCAAATAAATTGCTAATACTTCAGTCCCATCTAATACTGCTCCACCTCGAATAGACATTCCTATTCCTGATCCTAAGAAGAATCCTCCAAAAACTGCTACAAGTAATTTATCTGTAGTAATTATAGGATAAGGAATGAAGTGAATAACTAACGCAAGTCCTATGATAGCTGCAATACTTTTAAAAGCAAATTGTTTTCCAATTTGCGAGAATCCAAGAATAAGAAAAGGTAAATTAAAAATTACTATAAGGATAGATAATGAAACACCGGTTATTTCAGTTGTTAACAGAGAAATCCCGGTTACACCACCATCAATAAATGAATTAGGAAGCAAAAATCCGATTAGCCCAAAACCAGCAGAAACAATACCAATAAAGATAAAAACAGTATCTCTTACAATTTGTTTAATATTAACTTCAGTTTTTTTCATTTCGTTTAATAATTGGCTTTAATAAATTGTTTTTACTTGCTCTATATGGATGCTTTTCTTCTCAATAATTATGTATTATAATAATAAACTTATTCTACTTTTAATTTAATAATTCATAACAATGATTAAGATATGTTTAGTTTTAATACTGAAACAAGTTCAAAACATTTGAACTACTTCACATCATAAGCAAAGTTAGTCTTTAAAACTACAAAGTCAAGTGAACAAATTAAGTATAAACATCAGTTCGAGTAATTTTCAGTAAGCACTCTTTTCAGAATTGGCACCTCTTTTAATGTAAATAGAACAAGAAATAATCCAGATAATAAATATTCCTTCAATAATTCGCTGAAATAAGCCTGCGTAATTGGTTAAAGGGTCAGACAGTAAACCTACAAACACAAAACAAAATAATCCGCCAATGATTCCAATTTTTGAAAGTACTTGATAATTCTTTGATTTCCGTAATCCTACACCAATAATTATAATACTGATTGGAACAAACATATATGTCAATAATCCCGTAAAATTATGAATTATTTGCGAAATACTTGGGTCAGCAAACTCATTATTACAGCCTTTGTCACAAGGAAATATTCCAACAACTATAGTTGCAATGCCATAAAAAATTCCAAGTCCCCAAAACCCAATTTTAGTTAGATTAGATTTAGGAAACTTTTTAAATGCACTGAAACCAAATATTGTTAATAGAATTCCACTTGGTATATATCCAAAAAACCTCAGTACTTTTCCGTATGGAGTACCAACGGCCATTGTTTCACTAATATATTGTGATATTGGGTCATAGTCGTCAAAGTGAAAACCACCCAAAAAGGAAGCTAAGCCAAAAAATGACACTCCAAGTATTCCTGTCAAAAAAAGTAATTTGTTGCTCATAATCCTCTATTTGTAATTTTCATAGTATAATAGGTTAGCGTATAATGATTAAGATATAGTTTGTTATAATGAACTATATCGTATGATACTGAAACTAATTCAGCACATGTAAGCGAAGTTAGTTTTTTAAAACCACAAAGTCCTTTAAGCAAATTAAGAATAAACGTCAACTTGAGTTATGAAGTTAGATTCGAGTTTATCAATTGAATTATTAGTGTTACTTTTGACACATCAAAATACTTCATCATAAATCTATAGTTTATGCCGTACCAAGATGTATTTGTTCTTTTCTGGGAGCAGGTAAAAGAAAGTGTCCAAGAAAGTCGCTTTGCCAAGTTAACCATGGCAAAGACCATTGGTAAGCCTAACTTGAGAAATATATTCCTCAGACCAATCTATTCTAAAGATGGCTTTAAGGTCTTAGTGAAATTGCGCTACAGATCTAGAGAGACTGAGGATGAGGAAGACGAACTTACATTAGATGAGGCATTTGTGATCTTGAAATCACATCTCATAAAGTCTTTTTCATCTGTACTGTTATTTACCACAACAAAGGATGTTACTTTCAAAATTAATAAAAAGGGTGCAGGCAGCATTACCGAGAATTCACCGACATTTCGTGATGTTACGCAAGCTCAGAATGATATAGAATAGTTGACACCATTGATTCACAATGTTACGTGCGTTTATTTATATTGATTGTTCATTTGAAAAATTATTACTTCTTTACTTAAAGCCTAAAGAAATAAACAATGGTTTTTTATAATATTGAAACTATACTCAATCAAATCGAGCACATGGCTATGCACACGTAAATAAAGTGAAACAACCTTGATAACCTATAGTATTCCTGAAATCATATAAAAAGCTTGGTGAATTCATAAATGTAAAGTATGTTTGCCATATAGTAAAGTATTTAATACTAAAAGACAAATTAACTTATTTAAATAATTATCATATGAAAACAAGTAATATCATAGAATATGAACGAAACCAAATCAATGAATTAAGCAAATATCAATTACCAAATCGATTTAAAACTATAGGAATGGCCATTTTAATCCTCTCATTTTTAGGATTAATCAGTATCGTATTCATGTCTGAAACCAATGAACTGATAACAGAAATATCAAAAAAAGGAATATTAATCGGAATGCTCCTAATTTCAATTTCTAAAGATAAAATTGAAGATGAAATGACTGCTGCTTTAAGGTCTAAATCTTACTCTATAGCATTTATTTCTGGTGTTTTATATACCCTTATAATGCCTTATGTGGATTATAGTGTTTCATCAGTGGTAAATTCTGGAGGAGAAGTATTAAAAGATTTAGGAGATTTCCAAATCCTTATTTTTATGTTGATGATTCAACTACTATTCTTCCATACTCTAAAAAGAGCTAGTTAATGAAAAATATAGTTAAAGTTCAACGTGCCATTCTGGATATCACTCAGGAGGAATTAGCAAAAAAAATAGGAGTCTCGAGACAGACGATCAATTCGATTGAAAAAAACAGATATGTCCCTTCGACGGTATTGGCTCTGAAACTTTCGCAAGTCTTTGGCATTCCAGTAAATGAGTTTTTTAGTCTTACTGAGGAAGATTAAAAGTAAATAATTAACTATTAAAATTATTTTTTACTATTCTAAACTAAATCGTATGGTAGCTCTACTGCCTTTATCAGTAGTTACTTTAGCGAAATAAAGTCCTGGTTTACTATCCAATGATAACACAAGTTGATTTGTATTATTTTCAGTCTTTTTAAGAATTGTCTGACCTAAAAGGTTTACAATTTCTAAATCAACAACTTCATATATATCACCTAGTTCTATAGTGACATTGTTCCCTTCGTTTGGATTAGGATATAGATTTAATTGACTCTTAAAACTCATATCTTCAACACTCAATACACTTTCAGACATAACAAATGTATCTCCAGAAGTACCATCATCACCTCCGGTTGAACCAGTTCCATTAACAGCATTACCAACATAATACAAAGTGATGTCTCCACTTCCTAGAACTGGAGCTACCCAATCAACAGTGAATTCATTAGCTGAAGATACTCCTCCGTTATGTTCTACATAAGTTCTACCTCCATATTTTGTTACAGTTGCAATTGTTGTATTAGCACTTGGATTTTGAAAAGTTCCTGCATCGACATTTGAACTGTTTAATGAAGTTGATTGGAATCCATAGCCAGCAGGAGAACCACTAGATTCATTCACGGTAAATACAATACTATATGTATCTCCTGGAACATAAAAATCTACATCTGTACCTACATTATCTTTTACTGAAATACTTATTGAAGTCCCAAAAACTCCACTACTATGACATGATGCGCATACTGTTCCCGATTCTAGTGGGGCCCCTGTATTACCATCATTATTTGCAGTTGCTCTACCTCCACTATTTATAGACTCATAAGATTCACTATGGTAGTTGTACGTATTGCTTTTAAAACTTTGAAAAAAAGTAAATATCAATAAGATTAAAACAGGGAAAATAAGTGATTTTTTAGGAGTCATAATTTATTGGCTTAGGATTAAAATGAATCTTTTATTATTAGATGATTTTTATTATATATGGTTGCATATATTTAAAGTTATGTTTAACAGTCGACAATATATATAATTTATTTTATATTACTATATTCGTATTCTTGATATATTTATATTTTATGAATAAATTTCATTTTTTACTCGCGGCATTAATTGTTCAAACTTCATTTGCTCAATCTTATAAAAAATCAGAACCTCTTGTACACACTTACTCTATTGTTGCCATGGATTCAATTACTGGTGATATGGGAGTTGCTGTGCAATCGCATTGGTTTAGCGTTGGTACATCTGTAGTTTACGGGGAAGCAGGTGTTGGTGTTGTTGCTACGCAATCGCTCGTGAATCCTATCTATGGTCCAAAAGGATTGGCATTGATGAAACAAGGCTTAACAGCACAACAATCGTTAGATGCGTTAACAGAGAATGACACAGGAGAAATGTATCGTCAAGTTGCGATGCTAAACGCAAAAGGAGAAATTGCAGCGCATACTGGAAGTTCTTGTATAGATATGGCTGGAGACAGGCAAGGAAAAAACTTTTCTGTGCAAGCAAATATGATGCTTAACAATACTGTTTGGGATGCAATGGCAACTGCTTTTGAAACGATTAAAGGAACACTTGCAGAACGATTATTAGCAAGTTTGAAAGCGGCAGAAAATGAAAAAGGAGACATCAGAGGAAAACAATCTGCAGCTATATTAATTGTAAGCGGAACAGCCACAGGAAATTCTTGGGAAGATAGATTGATGGATTTGCGTGTAGAAGATCATAAAAATCCGTTAGAAGAATTGGAACGCTTGATGAAAATTCACAAAGCCTATGACTATATGAATAAAGGTGATTTGGCCATGGAAGATGGAGATTCTAAACTCGCAGAAAACCTATATCTAGAGGCTCAAAATTTATTTCCAGAGAATCTTGAAATGAAATATTGGTATGCTGTAAACTTACTAAGCAATAAAGAAATTGATAAGGCCTTGCCAATTTTAAAATCTATATTTAAAGAAGATAAAAATTGGCAAGTTTTAATTCCTAGATTGGTGAAAAGCAACTTACTTTCGATTTCTGAAAAAGATTTGAATGAAGTGATGAAACTTTAAAACCTTTATGACAATAGTTGTTGAATCCAATCTCCAACTATACTATCTTGATTTAAATACAATAATGTAACGCCTACTGTATCATAAAAACCATGTATTAGTATTGGTGACATTAGATTGTTCTTGTTTTTAGAGAAGATCAATGAAATACTAAAATGCCACAATGTTCCTCCTATAATTCCAATAAGACCTTGATATGCATGTGATGTACCAAAATATAATGAAACTATTATAGCCGCTAGTAGCCATGCCTTTTTAGAATCTCCCAATAATTTGGCCAACTCTTTCATATAGTAACCTCTATATATAAATTCTTCTCCGAATGCAGCAAAAATCCAAACAACAATCATTAAACTTATATACTCTGAAAAATTACCTCTGACATTATCAAAAGTTGAAATATCTATATCATCAATATACATTGCAAGGAATGATTCAAAAATATAGAATCCAATTATAAGCAGTAACGTGATTCCAAGACTCCTCAAAACTGTAGCAAATGTTATTCTTTTTGTAAGTCCAAACTTCGACCAATCAAAATTACTTCCCCATAGTATCAATAAAGCAACTGTTAAACCTGTGAAGAAATTAAAGTTCCTATCAATAAAAATGGATAGCAATACTCCTATTGTCATTGCCAAAACCACGATATATGGTTTTGTTAAAAAATTATAAATTTTAGTTTTCATAATTAACATCTTTTCTGTTTTTTATAATTCTTTTTTACTTCCATTTTCTAATACACGATAGTATCTATCATCAGTAATTAACAAGCCTTCAGATTTTTTATTAGGCCAATTTTTATGATAATCATTTGAATGTTTCACATCAATTCCAATCACTTTTCCGTTATATTTACTTTTCACTTTAGATTGAAGTGTATGACCCACAATGATTGCCTTTGCATTAAATTTCTCCAATGGTTTTTCTACTTCTTCCTGTGTTAAATCTTCTTTGTAATATCCACGATACCAGCAAATTCCAGTTTTTGATGATAATAATAAATCTGTTGATTTTTTATTTAGTTTTGGATAGGGCGCTTCATAATAACCGTTTCTTATAAAGTTATTAATTTCTTCTAGTGTCATATCTATATCTACAATATCTGGATGTAAACCACCATGCGCAAACAGGTTTCCGTTTATAGACTCAATAACATTTTTAGACGACATCCATTTGCCTAAAAATGAATTAGCATCATATAAATTAGATTGTGTTTTTCCTAAAATTGAAGCGATAAAAGTATATTTCAAAGATGCTGCTTGATAATCTCCATAAAAGTTTTTTAACTCATGATTTCCAATAATAAAATGTACTTGTCCTCCTTGTTTTTTAGCATCTTGTTCTAGCTTGTAAATAAACCAAAGGACTTGAGTTGTAGAAAAACCTCTATCTACAAAATCTCCAACTAAGACCAAGTGTCCTTTTCCAAAAGTCCAATTTAGATTCTGGTCAATAACCTCACTACTTATTAAAAAATCTCTAAAGGTTTTGTAACCACTTTCAATATCAGAAATTGCTAGTACTTTATTATTGTCATTATAAACGGTTTTTGGAGTTTCAAAATCTGTTTTAAGCGTAAAATCAAAACTTGTTGAATCTAAAGCAAAAAAACAATTTGCTAGTATTGATTCATTTGAATTATACTCTTTTTGATCTAGATAAAAACCATCCTTTTTATTCCCTTTTATATAGTTTACATTTAAAACACTGTCGTTTTTATAAAAAGCGTAGGGTCCATCTCCATCAGATGCGATTCGCAATTTGTTATGTCCATAACTAGCGGATGCACCATGATAAAGTCCAAATAAAATTGCAATACCTGCTAATACAAAGAATGTAAGTGATACATGTTTTAAATATCTTAAAATTCGTTTTTTCATTATAATTGATTTAATAAGTTGGTTTTGATGGTACAAAAGTATTTATAAGGTATCTTTAAATTAAATTTTTGTGATGAACACTCCTTATTGAATCTTACAATCATCATTGATGTATGTAAAGTAAGTTTATCACTCCTAAGAATATTTACGGCGCTTCAAAATGAACGTTTGTCACTTATTAATGGATATTAGTATGATTGTTTTAACTTTGTAGTATGATATCATTCTTAAAAAGAAACAACTGGTTTATCCTTAAAATAATAGTTTTTATAAGTATTATTATTCCTATTGGAATTACTTTCTATGAAGCTGTAATACTTCAAAAAAACTCTGTAGTATTTCTAGGTGACTATCCAACGATTGTTGGAGTTCTTGTTTTAATCTATTATTTAATTCTTCTCGTTTTAGGTGTTATTTGGGTACTTACACAATTAAAATCCGTATTGAAATTAAAAAACGAAAAAACGAAAAACGAGTTACTCCATTTACAAAGTCAAGTAAATCCTCATTTCTTTTTTAATATGCTCAACAACTTATACGGTATGGTTGATAAAGATGCTGAAAAATCAAAAAAACTGATTTTAAAGTTATCCGATTTGATGCGTTACAGTATCTATGAAGGTGAAAAAAGTCTGGTACCTCTTGAAGAAGAAATAGCCTATTTAAAAAATTATATTGAATTACATCGTATGCGTTATTATAAAAGTATCGACATACAATTTCATATTGACATTGATGATCATACAACCGAAGTAATGCCTTTGTTGTTTATTATATTATTAGAGAATGCTTTTAAACACGGAGTAGAAAACTTAAGAGAGGCTGTCTACATTCATATAAGTCTGACTTCTAAAAACAAAAAAATATTCTTTGAAATTGAGAATAATTTTGATGGAAATGCTTTACCTGAAAAAGCTGGTATTGGAATTAAAAATATAAAACGCAGGTTAGAGTTAGCATATCCTAAAAAACATAATCTTATATTTACAAGCACTAATTCTGTTTATACCGCTAAATTACAATTACAGTAATGGTTAGATACCTTATCATAGACGACGAGCATATTGCACATGATATTATAAAAAATTATTGTGATATGTTGCCGAACATGAAATTAATGAAGCATTGCTATGATGCTATTGAGGCTTTAGATTATTTAAGAACAAACTCTATAGACTTAATTTTCTTAGATTTAAATATGCCGAAATTAAAAGGTTTTGATTTTTTAAAAACCTTACCAAACAAACCAAAAGTTATTGTAACAACTGCTTATAAAGAATATGCATTAAAAGGTTATGAATTGGAAATTACAGATTATCTTTTAAAACCTTTTAGTTTTGAACGCTTTTTAAAAGCTGTAAATAAAGCAATTCACATTAAAGAAAATAATCCTATAACTGCACAACCTGATCAAAACACTCTAAGTGAACATATTTTTTTGAGTAGCAATAAAAAGCATTTTCAAGTTAAAATTTCTGATATACTTTATATAGAAGCTGCAGGAAATTATTCCAAAGTTGTTTTAAAAAATGATAGTATCCTCGTAAGAGATAAAATTTCAAATTTGCTAGAAAAAATTTCGACTGAAAAATTTATTCAAGTACACAAATCATTTATTGTTGCCATAGAGCATATAAATAGTCTCGAAGGAAATAGAATACTAATTGGAAACAATACAATTCCTATCGGAAAAATGTATAAATCGAATATTATCAATTTAATTAAGTAGTATTGCTTTATAATTTAAAATAATACCTTTTTCATCACTTTAGACTTCGCAACCGTTTCTTCCCATTCTAACGTTGCATTGCTATCTTTCGTAATTCCGCCACCTATATAAAGGGATACTTGTTTTTGGTTTGCATCTAATTTCATACATCTTAAATTGACAAATAAATCGATTGTTTTGTCATTTATTTCGCCTAAAAACCCCGTGTAATATTCACGGTGATAATTTTCGTTTTTTAAGATAAACTCTTTTGCTAACTCTTTTGGCATTCCACATATTGCAGGTGTAGGATGCAAGACCTGAATCATTTTTTTAAGGTCAAAATCTGAAGAAGAAATACGTCCTGAAATGTCAGCTCTTAAATGAACTAAACTTCCTGCTTTTACAGTATAAGCCTCTGAAATTTTTAAATTCTTCTTTTCTAATTTCGAAACTATATAATCTGTTACTATCTGATGCTCTTCAATTTCTTTAGCATTCCAAACAACATCTAAATCGACTTTATATTCTTGTGTAGATGCCAAAGACATAATTTTAAACCGCTCATTTTTAATAGATAATAAGACTTCAGGAGTTGCACCAAGCCACATTCCACTAATAGGATGAAACCATAGATATACAAAGGCATTAGGATATATAGTTGTTAATTTTTTAAAAGTTCCCCAACAATCAAACCCTTCTACTTCTATTTTCTCTTTTCTTGATAATACTACTTTATCAATTTCAGAAGTATTAATAAAATTGATTCCTTTTTCAACCAATGCAATGTGCTCTTTCTTCCCAAGTTGTGAATTGGTTTTTTCTTTCTCTTCAAACGAAATACTGTTTGCATCAAAAATTTCTCTTTCCGAGATAGAATCAGGAATTAGTAGCGTTTTATCTATTCCGTCAAACGGCGCAAAAACAAATCCTTTTTCAACAAAATCATGTGTAAAATTAATAGAAGTATCCTTTTGAAAAACGCTAACTATCTTCGTAGAATTAGGCTTTCTATACATCACAAATGGAATTTTGTCCCGCAAAGATGCTGCTATTTTTTTTTCAACTTCCATCACTCTTCAAGTACCTTAATTAATTCATTTTTAATCTCTTCATATCTTGACCAAATCAAGTCATGTCCTGCTTCTTCAAGGACCAGTATTTCGAAACATTCATCATTAAACTGCTTTTCTATAAATTCTGAATTCCCAATAGGAACGATCCAATCTTTATTTCCATGAATTGCATACACTTCAGAAAGATTATTTCCCCAATCCTCCTGATGTTTTCTAAGATCTTCTTGATGCTGTAATTTTTCTTTTGAAGCTGCTTGTAGTAATTTCGGCATTAACCATCTTGTCACTCTCCACTTATAAAAGTTCAAAGCCCAAAACATAGGCTCTACTTCGGAATATACTGCTGGAGCAGGCAACACGATTTTTTTATACAGTCGCTTTGAGCCTAAAGCAATAGGTCCGCCATAAGAATACCCAACCAATACCGTTTTAGAAACACCCAAACTATCTGTAATAGAATTAAGCAATTCAATTTCAGTAGCAATAGTTGTAATTTCTCCTACATTTTCTTCTCCATAACCGGTTCTATCATAAGCAAAAATATTTGCTCGTTTATGCAGTTCATCATCCTTTAAATACTTTTCATAATCCATGGCAGAACCTGGACTTCCATGCACAAAAATTAGGTTTGGCAATGAAGTATCGACTTCTTTTCTCGTAGAAATAATTCTAGTTCTATTTCCTTCAAATTTTTTATAATCAATATACACTTTAATATTAGACTCGTTAAAAGACTCCTGAATAGTTTGGTCTGATTTAGGTTTAAAAAAGACATTGATCAGAATGGTAAAGGAGACCAGCAAAATCAAAAATATAATACCTAAAATTTTAAATAATTTCTTTAAAAAACGCATTGAACTTTATTTTTTTGGCAAGACTATATTGGTGAGTTTACATATTGAGACTAAGTTGTCTTGTTCATCGGTAACTTTAATTTCCCATAAGTGCGTCGTTCTACCTTTATGAATTATGCGTGCAGTAGCCGTAATTATTCCTTCTTGAACACTTTTTAGGTGATTGGCTGAGATTTCGATTCCTTTAACTGAAAATTTTTCTAAATCTACTGACATCGCTGAAGCAGAGCTCCCTACACTTTCTGCAAGTGCAACAGTCGCTCCTCCATGTAATAATCCCATAGGTTGATGAACTCTAGAATTTACAGGCATCTGAGCAACCAAAAAATCTTCTCCGATCTCTGTGAACTTAATCTGCAATGTTTCCATCAACGTATTTTTAGAAACGATATCATTCAGATAACTCAATACTTTCCGTTTATCCATATTTGAAATTAATATTAGTGGTAAAAATAATGAATCTAAACATTATAGAGTATTTTTGTAGAATATTAAAACGAGTATGATATATAAAGTAAGAGCTATACTAGATGTTGAAAAAGATGTTATTAGAGACATCTTAATTGACAGTTCAAATAATCTTGAAGATTTGCATAAAATTATTGCAAAAGCTTTTGGATTCAACGGTCAAGAAATGGCTTCCTTTTACACTTCTGATGCAGATTGGAATCAAGGTGAAGAAATTCCATTATTTGACATGTCTGATGCAGGAGAATCTTCTTCTATGCAATCACACATTTTAAAAGATACACTACAAAACAAGGGAGACAAACTCATTTACGTATATGATTTCATGTCTATGTGGACATTCTATATTGAATTGTCTGATAACAATATTGAAGAATCTATAACTGCCCCTAAAGTGGCTTTTGCATTTGGTGATGCTCCTGAAGAAGCTCCAGAAAAGGCTTTTGAAGCCGAAATTGATTTAAATGACGAAGAAGAATTTGACAATCTAGATATCTTTGACAATATTGATGATTTTGATTTTTAAGTACCTTTCACATTAAAGCCTTTTTTTGTTACAAAATTGTAACTTGGTCGTTTAACTTATATCAACTAAATCAATTTTTCTATTGGAAACCATATTATCACTCAACAATCTTGATAAAAAGTACGGTTCTGTACATGCAGTTAACAATTTATCATTTGAAATAAAAAAAGGAAACGTTTACGGAATTCTAGGACCTAATGGTAGTGGAAAATCTACAACTCTTGGAATTATCTTGAATGTTGTAAATGCAACTTCTGGCGAATTCAGTTGGTTTAACGGTAAAATTTCCACCCATGAAGCACTTAAAAAAGTAGGAGCTATTATTGAGCGTCCAAACTTTTACCCTTATATGACCGCTACTCAGAATCTCAAATTAGTCTGTAAAATTAAAGGTGTTCCTTATGATAATATTGATGCAAAATTAAAAGCAGTAAATCTTTACGATCGTAAAGATAGTAAGTTTAAAACTTTTTCTCTTGGAATGAAACAACGATTGGCAATCGCTTCTGCATTGCTTAATGATCCTGAAATTTTAATTTTGGACGAACCGACAAATGGTCTTGATCCTCAAGGAATTCATGAAATCAGACAAATAATAAAAGATATTGCCGCTAACGGTACAACTATTCTTCTCGCGTCTCATTTATTGGACGAAGTTGAAAAAGTATGTTCTCATGTCGTTGTGATAAGAAACGGCATCAAACTTTATGAAGGAAGAACAGAAGAGATGACTGCTTCCCATGGATTTTTTGATGTTAAAATAGAAGGAAATCAAGATAAATTAAAAGAGTTATTAGAAAATTACGACGGAATTTCATCTGTAAAGAATGAAGAAGATAAATTGGTTTCGGTTCTAAATAAAGATATTTCTGCAATGGAAATCAATCAATATTTATTTAATAACGGAATCGTTTTATCACATCTTGTAAAACGTAAACCAAGTCTTGAACAACAATTCTTATTATTAACTAACAACCAATAAGCATGTTTCGATTATTAAATATAGAATTTTACAAATTAAAACACAGTAGAGCTAGTAAAGTTTTAATCATTACTTATTTCTTACTGCTTACTTCTACAGCATTTATTGCTGCAATAAAGTTTGACATCGGTCCAGTGAAATTTCATTTGGCAGAAATGGGAATCTTCAATTTTCCATATATATGGCACCTAAATACTTGGCTTTCAGGAACTATTAAGTTTTTCCTGTTACTCGTTATTGTTTCAATGATGGCTAATGAATATTCGAATAAAACGCTCAAGCAAAACCTTATTGATGGATTAAGTAAAAAAGAATTCATCTTATCAAAGTTTTATACAATTGTAGTTTTTGCCTTAATTTCAACAATATTTGTTTTTGTAGTTTCACTTATATTAGGATTGATTTATTCTGATTTCAATGAACCCTCAATAATTTTTTCAGACTTAGAGTACATACTTGCATTTTTTGTAAAATTGGTTGGTTTTTTCTCTTTTGGGTTATTTATGGGAATTCTTATAAAGCGGTCAGCATTTGCAGTAGCGGGAATATTGGTGTGGCTTTTTATTGAAAATATCACAAGAGGATTATTGTATTGGAAAATAAGCGAAGACAGTGATGTTGTGAATAAATTCATGCAATTTCTTCCCCTGGAATCAATGACTAATCTAATAAAGGAACCGTTTACAAAACTATCGGCAGTTAGATCACTAGCCAATCAAGTTGGAGAAGATTTAAGTAAAGATTTCTCTGTTCATTCTTTAGATATCATCATTGTTTTGACTTGGACATTCATATTTACCTACCTTTCTTATAGATTGTTAAAACGTCGTGATCTATAAATGTTAAAATTTCTCAATTAGAGTTAATTAGATACCCAATTTCTTATATTTGTTGACTGTGCTAATTTTTATAATTGATGAGACAATTTATATATTTATTCCTTTTATTATTTGTAATAAACTCTTTCTCACAAGGACAGGCTAATAATTGGTTTTTTGGTGAGAATGCTGGACTAGACTTTAATAGTGGAAGTCCTGTTCCTATAAACAATAGTCGAATATACACTCGTGAAGGTTGCTCTTCTTTTTCAGATTCTAGTGGAGACTTATTGTTCTATTCTGATGGTTCAACTGTATGGAATAGAGATCATGATATCATGCCAAACGGACAAGGAATGGAGGGAAGTAATTCAAGTTCACAATCAGCAATGATTATTCCAAGACCTGGAAATACTACTGAATATTATATATTCACTGTTGGATCAGCAGTTGGAAGTGATCAGTTAGGCTTTTTTTATTACACGATTGATATGACTGCTGATGGCGGACTTGGTGATGTAGTAACTGTAGCCAATAATTTAATGCAAGGAGTTAATAGAAACACATGGACAGAAAAAGTTGCCGCTGTTAAAGGTAATGAATGTCAAACTTTTTGGGCAATATCTTACACAAATGGAACAAATGAATTTTTCGCATATAAAATTACTACTTCCGGAGTTGAGAGTTCTCCAGTGAGATCAAATGTTTCTTTTTCTGCTAATGACGTAAGAGGTTATTTAAAAATATCTCCTGATGGAAAGAAATTAGCAATAGCACATATGTCGGATAGAGCGATATTGTTATACGATTTTGATGATGTAACTGGAATTGTATCCAATCAAAGATATTTAACTCTTCCTGCTACTTCTTCAAATGATGTGTTTAGCGCAAATAGACCTTACGGATTAGAATTTTCTGCAAATAGTGAAAAATTGTATGCACATGCATCTAATGACTATTATAATAATGATGGTTCTAATAACAATCCTATAAATCACTTTTCCGCTCTTTATCAATTTGATATTAGCTTACCTACTTTAACTCAGATAAACTCATCTAGAGTTGCAATTGATGGCGCCAATAATTCTAGAAATTTATACAGAGGTGCATTACAATTAGGCCCAGACAAAAAAATATATAGAGCATTATCTGAATCTTACAACAATGGTTTTGCATTTTTAGGAGTGATTGAAAGTCCTGAAGAAGATGGACTTGCTGCTAATTATCAACATGCTAGTATTGATCTAGGAGGAAAAAAATCCTCTCAAGGTCTTCCTCCTTTTATTTCGTCTATATTTTCACAAATTGAAATCACTTCAACCGATTCAAGTGGACAAACTAACATCATAAATGATTTAGATGTTAATTTATGTGTTGGAGACGATTTTACTACATTGAGTCAGTTATTGCCTGGAACACCTATTTACAAATGGTTTAAAGATAATTCAACCACACCATTTTCAAATGATCCAAATATATCTTTCACTAATGTCAACGCTTCCATAAATGGTCTTTATTCTGTTATTGTGGAATCAACAGACATTTGTGGAGTTGTTAGCACATTAGATGGTGAATTTACTATAGAAGTTTATGATGCTCCTATCGCCACACAACCGATGGATCTGACTTTATGTGATGATGATAATAATGGTGTGATGGCATTTGATTTAAGTT
>Ga0307488_10000778_pt1 | contig 26522 bp, 35 predicted proteins | sample SB02metaG_FD_202248 | JGI IMG/M metagenome (GOLD analysis project Ga0307488, IMG submission 202248) | Sea-ice brine microbial communities from Beaufort Sea near Barrow, Alaska, United States - SB 0.2 | ecosystem: Environmental > Aquatic > Marine > Coastal | place: USA: Alaska | collected... | reverse complement strand
TGCAGCGAGAAGAAAGTCCTTTTGTGCGAGATCAGCAGGTCAAATGAAGAAGTTTCCAAAGGCTGCAAAGAATCCAAACTCTAGACTACGGCAGGCCCGTAGAAGATGGAAGTGTTGATATGACAATGGCTGATATTATGGACGGCGGAGAAAATCCAGAAAGAACAATTCCTTCGGATCTAATCTTTTCCGAAAATGAATGGATTAATCTTGGTGAATATATACCTAGCCTTCCAAGGTGGAAGCCTGGCATAAGTCTTGGCGACCTTAACCCTGAGACTGCTAACTTAGTTCAAAGAATGAACCGCATAATAAACCCAGGGGAGACGGGTCAGCGAGATGGTCCATACGGCGGAACTGATTGGAACTCAGGCGCTGATGTTGTTAGAGATAAATACGGCATGTCTCCTATGCTACCAGGGCAAAGAAATGCAAGAACTCCTAATCCATACATGTCCAGCCACGGAGATCCTAATCCACAATATAGATATAACCAAGCTTTTCAAAATCCTGCTAATAGAGATAATGCATATGCTGCTTTAGGATCTCAAATAAATTTAAAAGCAGCCGCTAACGCTCCTGACGCATCTGTTCAAGGAATTTTAGATAACTTTAATATTCCAGAAACTGTTCAACAGTTTAGAGAAAGATTTGGAGGAACTAACCCTGACCCTTTATCTGTTGACGAAGGGATAGCGGCACTTGAAAATAATCCAAACAGACAAACGCCTATTGTAGGCGGAGATTTTCGTAGCCCAGAAGAACGTAAAAAATACGAAGACGAACAAAAACAAATAGCCGTTGATCAAGAAATAGAAAAAATAAGAAATAAAGCAAAAGAAGATAGAGATAAACAGGATCTCATTAATGAAATAAATAAAGATACAGCCGAACCTACAACAAAGTTAAATCCACCAATCGATCCAAATATAAATCCTCTTACGGGACAGCCTTACGATGGCGGAATTAATGTTGGCGGATTAACTCCAGAACAATTAAAAGAATACGGGCTTTCTAATGAAGCTCCCACTCAAGAACAAATTGATAAAGCAATATCCGATAATAAAGAAACTACTCCAGAAGAAAAAAATGCATTAGAAAAAGCAACAAAAGCAGTTTTAGATAAAAAAAACAAAGGAAGATTAGCTGACGGTAAAGACCCGCAAGTTGGCAGTGGATTTTGGAGCAACATTGGGATTCTTACAGGTGTTGCTGGCGGCATTGCATTATTAGAAAATCTTTTTAAGGGCGGATCTTCTTCTAAACCAAAAGGTGGAGTAGCCGAACTTCCGGGATCAAGTACGACTCCAGTTCCGGGATCAAGTACGACTCCAGTTCCGGGATCAACCACGACTCCGCCGGGATCAACCACGACTCCAGTTCCGGGTAGCGTAACTCCAGGTACTGCTAAAGAAGCTTATGATATAGCTTTGCAGGAGGGAGGGTATGACACTCTAAGCGAGAATGGCAAAGCTATGGCAAAAGGCCATGCTACTACTCTGCCAAAAGGCATCGTACCTAAATGGTTAATGCTTCTTTTAGGGTTAGGTGCTCTGCTTGGAGGTAACGAAGATTCAGATCCTACTTCATTGCAAGAAGCTGCAGAAAAAAGATCCTTAGAAGTTTACGGAAGAGATGATCTGTTTGATCCTGCAGGGCCATCTCCCTTGCAGCAACTAGACCCAGCTTTTAAAGACATAAAAACTTTTATGCCTGAAGGCCAAGTGCCTGATTTTAATCTAGGATACAAAGGTGTTCCTAATCAGTTGTATGCCAACTATGAAGGCACAGGGCCAGGCGGAGTGTCTGGACCAAGAGGCGTTATTCAAGAAAAAGCTTATGGCGGATTAATGTCTTTAGCTTCAGGAGGATCAACCTCGTACCCCAGAATGAACGGGCAGATTGCTGGACCGGGTACAGAGAAATCAGATGATATACCAGCCATGCTTTCTGATGGAGAATTTGTTGTTAACGCAGCAGCGGTCAGGGGAATTGGTAATCTGATGGGAAGAAAAAAACCTAAGAGCAAAGTAGATCAAAGACGCGAAGGAGCAAGAACCATGTACGCTCTTCAGAAAGCAGGCGAACAAGCAGCGAGGACAGCGTAATGGGTAATCCTTTTGAATCAAGTACAGAAATTGTTGACACTAATCAGCCTACTGTTTTACCTAGCGCGGAAAGACGATATTCTGATCCTCGCGTAGAGTTTGGCGCTAGTCAGATACTTGGTAGTTATTTTGGCGGCCCTGGCCAGCCCGGATTAATTGGTCAACAAATACCTGTACCAACAAGGCAAGTCGCAGGTCTTTCTGGCATGGAGCAGCAGGCCAGAAATGCGGCGGGTGGGCTAGGAGGTTTTGCACCACAGCTAAATCAAGCTCAACAGTACTACCAACAGAGCGCGATGGGCTACAACCCTCAGATGGCTCAGTCTTTTATGAACCCTTATCAGAACGCTGTTATTGACCCTCAGATGCAGGCAATACAAAGGCGAGGTGATACGCAAAGAAGGGACGCTAGAGCAGATCAAGTTAAGGCAGGCGCGTTTGGAGGATCAAGAGGCGCGGTACAGGAAGCTGAGATAAGAAGAGGCGTTGGCGATAGACAGGCTCAGGTTGGCTCAGACCTAGCTTACAAGGGCTACAATGATGCTATGACTAACTCTATGGCTGGGTTTGATGCCATGCAAGCAGGAAGAAGGGGTGCTGCTCAAGGCATTGCTGGGTTAGGTCAGCAAGGATTTGACATGTTGACCGGACAGATAGGCACGATGAATCAGCTTGGCGGCCAAGGAAGAGACATCCAAGACAGGGCGCTTGGCTATCAATATAATGCAGCAACTCAGATGGCTGATGAGCCTTACATGAGGCTTCAGAGAGGACAGCAAATGCTTGGCGGTTTAGCTCCTCTCATGCCTAGTTACACTTCTGGGTTTAATACAGGTCAGGGTCAGTATGGTTTTTATCAAGATCCAAGTCTTGCATCTCAGCTTGTTGGTGGCGCAATGGCCATCAACACTTTGTTTTAATTCTGGAATAAAGAATAGGAATAAAAATGAATCCTAATATATACAATCGACCTATGTTCCAGAACCCCCAGCAACGTGCTGGCGGTGGCATCATGGCTGGCGTTGCACCAATTAATATGTCTAATGGTGGCTCTACTTGGGGCGATGTTGGAAGCAGTCTTTATGATACAGCTAGTGGGTACGGTAACGCTGGTGCTGAAGTTCTTGGAGAGTACGGTAGAAATATTTATGACGGTATTAATATGCCATCTCCTGGAGAGCTAGGTTTTTCTGTTGATGATGATGGTATTGGTTTTGACTCAAGCCAATTGGGAGAATTTGTTGACGAACAATCCACTCCGTCAGATGGCGGTATACTTGGAATTGTAGATGGGGAAGAAATTACTGCAAGAGATGCGTTTAACTTCCTTGTTGTCGATAAGGATGATCCTGTGGATCTTGCGATAGCTTCTGCAAGCGTTGCATTGTTAGCAGTTCCAGTTGCTGGATGGGCTGCTGCTGGTGCTGCAACACTTGGAAGGTATGGATATAAAGGAGCTAAAGCTTTTAATGCTCTTAAAAAATTAAAACAAGGAGATGGTATATCTACAGGATTTGCTCCAAGTAAAGATGCAGGAACCATGGTTTCAAGATTTCTTAAAAGAAGAGTTTCTCCAACTAAAGAAAGTTTAGAAAAAGGGATTATAAAGAATCTGGTTCCCGTGCCTGGAGAAAGAGCCGCTCAATATCAAACCGATAGACTTTTAGGAGATCTTGGAGAAGGAGCTATAGATCTTGTAATACCTTCCGCACGGGCAGATCAAACCGCAGAGTTTGAAGATGCTCTTTCAGAAGAAGATAAAAATTTAATCTCCTTTTCTCAACAACAAGAAGGCGGTCCAGTTGAAACCGCTGGCATTGCTGCGATAGACACTCAAGATCCGCAAATAACTGACATGGTTAGAGAGGCAGAGACAGATGCCGAGGGCGGCATTGCCAAGGTAGCAAGAAGCATTGCGGAAGCAAGAAGCGATGAGTTTAAATCCCCAACTTTTAGAAGAGGCGACAAAGATTTAGCTGCTGTCACTAAAGAAGACTTGATAGATTCTGGGTATGAGGGACCAGATGCTCTGACCAATTACCTCAACGACATGAAGTTTGATGATGAGCTTGGTGAATATATCAAAGACATTGAAGCCGAAGGTAAAGCAAACGGCGGCATCATGAAATTAAAAAAGGGTAAGTTTATAGATTTTGCAGATTCTACTTTTGGAAAAGTAGTTGAGACGTATAAGAAGAGACAGGCAGCGGCAAAGAAAGCCCCTTGGAGAGAACAAGATTTGCAGCCTAAAGCCCCTAGTACGCGAACAAAAACCAATGGCTCAGACGATAAACTAGTGCTTCCAGATGGAGACACGGCAACTAAAGGCGGAGGCCGGTTTAAAAATGCTGCGAGGTATGGAACCGGTATGGTTATCGGTGGTTCTGCTGTAGCGTATAAACTTGCTGCTGATAATGCTGAAGAAAAATTAAGTACTGCAGTAACTGGGGGCGCATCAGCCGCAGAAATTGCAGCATTAGAAGCTCAGTTGGCAAAAGCTCAAGAAGATTTAGCAGCAGCATTAAAAGACAATACAACAGGCGACGATAACTCAGGCGACGATAAAAATTCTGGCGAAGGCAATCCTTTAAAGCAATTGTTTTCAAAGGTAAGGAAAGGATTAAGTTTTGATGATCCTCAGAAAGCTTTGTATATTGCTGGTCAAATGATGAAGCCAACAGAAGGATTTGTTCCGGTCAATGCATTTACTGTAGGTACTGAAGCAGGCGTGGCGTATGACAAGAATAAAGCTGAGATGGCTAGAGATCAAGCTGCTGTTGATCAAGTCGGAACTGATTTAGAAAGAGAGTTCTTAACATTAAAATCTTCTGCAGAAACATCTCTTGGTAGAGAATTAAAACCAACTGAAGCAAACGACTTATTACTATATGTCAGACAAGACATGCAAAGCAAAAAAGCTTTAATGACTTTATTTACTACGACCGCTCCTGATCAAATTAACAAAGATACTGTTGATCAATTAAGTACAAGTGCAGCAGCAAACTATATTAGAGGAATTAAAGTCTAATGCCTTATAAGCAACTAACAGATGGTAGTTACTTGCCGTATGAGCTTAACGATGATCCAAATGAAGTTGCTAGAAAAGTTAAAGAAAAAAATCTGACCATTAAAGCAGAAGAAGCTCAGTTTAATTATTTAAATTCTGACAAAAATAATCCAGCCACTGAATTAATTCAAGAAGACGTAAGCTTTGGCGGCAAGGTTGGCAGAGGTGCTCTCAATGGTCTTGTCTCTATACCAACAGAGATTGCTTCTACCATAGGGTATGGCCTTCAGTTAGCTGGAGAAGAAGAAGCTGGCGAAAGGATGGTGTCCAGAGCTAAAGCTGTTCAAGAAATGTATGCCCCTAACATCGAAGGTCTTGGGTTTGCTGCAGAGTTACCTAAAGCTTTAGTCCAGTTTGGCGTACCAGGTGGAGCAATATTAAAAGCTACAAAAGGAATTAGGAAAGGCGCTGGATTATTGCCTTTAGCGGCTGCTGAGTTTACAGTCGCGTCTCCTGACATGGAAACTTTTGGAGATTCTTTTCTTCCCGGCGGCCCAACTAAAACAAAAGACCTTCAATATCTTGATGGCCAAGAAAAAGCTTACGCAGCTTTAGAAAACAAAGGCAAGGTTGCTCTTGAAGGAGCGGCTCTTGCTTTGGGTGTTCCATTTGCTTTTGCTAAGACCGCGCAGATAGGGCTCCCCTTGATCTCAAAGACTGCTGCGCTGCCTATAGTAGGCGATGTTATTCGTGGGGGATTTACAGCGGCCAGAGAAACTGGAGCGTTTATAGGTAAGGGTGTTGATCAAATACTTAAAGAAAGCCCTAAATTAGATAGGGCTGCTGGTTCTCTTCGATACAGGGGTATGCTCCCAGATAAAGAGATGGCTGAAATTAGAGATGCAAGATCTCTTGAGTTTGCCTCTTTAATTCAAGCAAACAAGATAGCGTTAGACGATGCTCAAGATACTCTTGAGTATGTCTTTGGTAAAGGAGATGCCAACGGCATTACTTCTAAAAATATTATGGATGCTTGGGATAAGGCGGTCTTTCCTTCTGGAGAATTGCTTGATCCTAATGCAAAAAATTATGGCAAAGTCAGAGACAGTTTAGAATCAGATCAAATAAAAGCTTTTGAAACTCTTGTCGAAGCAGACAAAGCATACAACTTAACGGGAAAGAACTTAAACATTAACTCTAATGTTGATGCAATAAAAACTGACTTTAGTTTGTTTCGATCTGCAAAAAGAGCAAGAGAAACAATAGACAATTACAGTGAAGCAATACAGAAGCACCCCGATCTTCTGCCCAAGGGAGCCATGGATACAATCGGTGGGCAACTTGGTCTGTACGGAACAAGACAGTACCGGGCTTTCTTGGACAAAGATTATAAGCCATCAATTCAATTAGAAGAAAAAGCTATAGCCTCTGTTAAAGAAGCTAACAAAAAAAGTGGTAAGAATGTTACAGATGATGAAGCAAGAGGACAGCTTCAACAGCTTATAGAAAAGCCTGGGTTCCTTAACTCTTCTTTAAATCCAAAAAACCTTATTGAAGATTCAGTTCTTTTAAAAATGAACGATGGCATTTTAAAGGGAAGAACTTTAAACAGCAAAGCCATTAGAGAATATCTTGGAGAGTATAGCGGCAGAGATTATATCTCTCCAGAAAAAACATCTAGGTCTTTAGATGTGAGAAAAGCTGATGTTGCAGTAAAACTAAAAGAAACATTAGGCAGGCAGGCAGGCATCATAAGTAAAGGTAACTTCATTGATTACCTAGATGAGTACAATAAAAATTTACCGAAAGGAAAAGAAGTATTCAGAGATGTTCTTCCTGAAGGATCTGCTGGTAGTGGAGAGTATACAAAGTTAGCTGACTCTCCTTTCTATGGAAAGTTAAGAGGAAAGTTTGTTAAGAACGAGTATATTAATGCTTTAGAAAGAGACTCTTGGCAACCAACAAGTGTTCTAGGTTCAGGTTACGCTTTTTTCTTAGGGCTTAAAGGATTAAGCCAGCTAGGTAAAACTGCATACAACCCAGTAGGACAGATAAGAAACGTGACTAGCGCCATGGGTTTTGCATTAGCTAATGGCAACGTCCCCAATGGCCAAACAATGGCTGAATCTTTTTCCCTTGTATCTGCATCTATAAAGAATGAGTTTGGTAAAGATGCTACTGGGAAGGCCATGTTTGAAAAGTACAGCAGACTTGGTGTAGTAGGTCAACAAGCACAGTTAGGAGAATTAAACAGCCTGATTGATGAAGCTGCTGAAGCGTCTGGATTTACAGGAAAAGTATTCGGAAGCAAAGCTCTTCAAGGATACCAGAACAGCATCATGACCAAGCTTTACCAGGGTGGTGATGATGTCTGGAGAATCTTTAACTTCAAGACAGAAAGCCAGAAGATCCAATCCATGATTGCTGCTTCTGATATTAAAGGTAAGCCTTTCATAATGAAGGCCAGCACTCCAGCGCAAAGAAAAATAGCAGTTCAAGCTGGATTAGACCCAAATAGATTAGATGTCACCCAACTTTCAAAGAAAAAATTTAATGATTTTGTAGATGAAGAGGCTGCATTTATAACGAGAGATGTTGTTCCTAACTATGAGCGAGTTCCTGAAGCGATAAGGCTATTAAGACAAACTCCTTTAGGAAACTTTATTGCTTACCCTGCAGAAATAATAAGGACAAGCCTTAATATATTAGGTAGATCAATCACAGAGCTTTCAAGTGAGAATGCTTTGATGAGAGCTAGAGGGATGGAAAGGCTTCTAGGATTTTCTGCAACTACAGTGGGTATACCCTCTGGTATAACGGCGCTTGGGCATATGATGACAGGTTCTAATGAAGAGCAGCTTGATGCTTATCGAAGATCGGGAGCAAATCCTTGGGATAAAAATGCCTCGTTAGTTACTGTTGGGACTGAAGAGATCGCAGGTAAGACAGTAGTGACAGAAGCTATAAACTTATCTTACACAATGCCCTATGAGTATTTAGTTACTCCGTTTCTTGCGGTTCAAAATGCAATAGACAATGGCATAAGAGAAGAGAAAGATATTCAAACGATTGCATACAATGCAACGCTTGGAGATGGTGGAGTTTACGAAGAATTCTTCAAGCCATTCATGGGTCAGGCTATGATAAGCCAAAGAGCCATGGAGGTTATTAATGGAAGGACTGACACCGGGTATGAGATAGGTCCAGGAGACACAGCTCCTTGGGTAGATAAAGCTTTCTTTGGATTTTCTCACATTTTCAATGGGTTAATTCCAACGATTTCTCCTGCAGAAATTAATGCAGATGTACCACCATGGCAGCTAGGGGAGATAACTCCAGGCGGTGAGCCTGCCAGCGCAAAAAACTTTTATGGAATATCAAGAGCGCTTAACATTAAAGACCTCCCAACAGCGGCGCTCCAAGCTAGTGGGTTAGTTGATCCTAGGTACAAGGTTTCAAAAAAGAATCAGTTAGATTTGTACGGCGAAATGTTTGAAGCTATGTCTGGCATTAAGACAGTTAAAGTAGATATGAAAAAATCTCTGCGCTACAAGGCCATTGATCTAGCAAATAAAATAAATAGCGATGCTGGTAAAAATCTTAGAAAATTAGGCAGGACTAACGAGTACAGAAGCACAGAAGAATTTGAATATAATTACGAAAAGAAAATACAGCAGCAGATGAAGTTAGCAGAAGAGCTAAGAGTTGCTATGCAAGATGCAAAAACTTTAGGCTTGTCTCAGCAAGAGATAAACAAAATATTGTCAGACAACAAGGTGCCTCGATGGCAGAGTTTGGTTAGAGGTAATTTTGTTCCTTCTCTACCAAATCCAAACCTTTATCTTGATCAAAAAGATTTTGGCACAGAAAGAAATGAGATAAGAAACATTATAGACCAGCAACGTATGCGGGATATTTATGGTCAATATAGAGGCAGACCTTTGCCTGCGCTGCCTCCAGAAGTCCCGCAAGTTCCACGCACTCCACCGCCAGACTTGCGGGCGTTTCCTAGCTCAAGAGAAGGGACTAGAAATTCTCTTACACCTCAGTCAAACTCTGCCGGTATATCTGCGCTAAGACAAGCGGAGATGAATAAACTACTAGGAATTTAATTGATCCCTCAACGTAAGCGTAAGAGTAAGTACTTTGCAAAGAAGGTTGAGTACGATGGCATCGTCTTCGACTCTAAGCTTGAGGGTGCCAGGTACAAAATCCTGAAAGGTATGCAAGATCAAGGCTACATCTATGACCTTGAGGTACAGATACCATATGAGTGCGTTGTAGAGGGCAAGAAGATCTGCAAATATATATCTGACTTCAGGTATAAGTGCGGAGAAGATGTCATTGTAGAGGACACCAAGGGCATTATAACGGCAGTGTTCTCGTTGAAGAAGAAGTTAGTCGAAGCCCTGTATCCAGGGCTCGTTATCCAGATCATTGTCGATCCAAGAGAGTTACCTAGAACGGAGTATTATCCTCATCCATAACTTGTACCTTCTCTAGGTTATCGAACTCCCCGTCAAAGAAGTTTCTTAGTTTCTCCATGTCAGATATCCCAGTAAACATATAGTCTATCTTGGAGAGCTCACGCATCTCAGGGCTGCTGAAGTGCTTATCTCCTAGCTTATCTGCCGTGACATTGTAGAACGTAAAGATCCCAGCACGGTACGCCATGACATCATCAGTGCATTCCTCCTCGATGAGGTCTGCCCTAACAAGGTTGGGATTCCATCGATGATCCCGACACCCCTGCTTCTGCTCATCGAGGGTCAGGTCTTTACTGAATCTACTGCAGTGCCATGCTGCCTTATCGCTTTCCATATCAGGCTTACAGGAGTCACAGTTCCTGCAGTTAACTGATGGTGGTAAGCGATGGCCGAGGTAAGTACCCCTGTACTGTTCAGTCTCATTCTTCAACCGCCAATCAGTCTCGTTCAAACCAGCGCCGGGCTTGTCAGAAGAGATGATCCTCTTAGCTTTCTCTTGAGCCTGCTCCCATATCTCTGGATTGAAGTCGATAATCTCTGAATAGATCTGGCTGTTGTTCTTATTCATGACAACAACCATGGTCTTCTTCAGATCAAAGCACCCCATGTAGCAATGTATCTGCCACTGATATGTCTTAGACCATGCCTGATAATCCTCCAGCTTAACAAGCGCATTAAACCTAGTGTTGTTGGCTGACTTAGCCTCAAAGACAAGCACCTGTTCTGGGTCTTCATCAATCACTCGCTTAACAAAGCCATCACAACTCCCCCCGAAGTGGCCTCCCAAGTAGGATGCGCGGTACTGATCACCGTTACCATCTACTGCAGAGACATCGAACACATCAGTCTTCTTGATGAAGTGAACCAGTTGATCCTCGATGTGATTGCCCAGGTCAAACAACCTGAGCATCCTGCCCTCAAATGAAGACGGCAAACACCAGTGGAAGTCCATCCATATCTTTCGCTCATCATCACCACCGATCACACTCATCCCCATGTGACCCCTGAACCTATCGTTGTCTTCAGCTATTCGCTTATCCATCTCTTCAAAAAGTAACTCCGATGACATTCCAGTACCTCCCCTCTTTTCTTAGGTTAACTTTCTTTATCTCAAGCAGCGCCCCGCTGTCCACCATCTGGACTGCTGACTCAATGCTGTACGGAAGATCAAAACCTCTCGACATAATCCTCCATTTCTTTTCAGCTACCTCCCTAGGCTTACCCTTCATGGTCATCATGAGTGCGGTAGATCTAGGCCAGTAGTTTTCCTCAGTCTTAAACATGATCTTCAGGTAGTCATTACCGTTCTTTGATACAGCCCTTTCAGCGCGAACAAACTCCACTGCCTCTTGCACTTCAATGATGTCAGCTTCACCCAGCTCATCCGATAGCACATTGCCTTCTGCAGCGATGATTGTTTCAGATGCTCCGACCTCATCCTTAATAGTTTCAAGCTCTTCCGATACCGGAGGCAGTGGCTTGAGTGCTTCGCACTCCCTGCAGTTCTTATCATCTATGTCATTGACCGACAGACACTCATCACATATCCAGATCATCTCCTCATCGACAACCTCATCATCTTTCTTGTTACGCTCAGGTCTAGCGACATCGATACAGCCATGACGGCCCATGTTTCCACCGTAGTCCAGAAGCAAGCAGTCTTTCTTGTCTTCCCAGGGGCGCATACCCCTGCCACATATCTGAACGTATAGGCCAAGCGACTTGGTAGGTCTGAGCAATGCGATGCAGTCGGTACGAGGCGCGTCCCATCCCTCAGTCAGGACCGCAACATTACACAGTGCGCTTAGAGTGCCTTCTTCAAACCTTCCAAGGATATCTTCTCGCTCATCCATTGGAGTCTCAGCCGTCACGCAGGCCGCGCTAACCCCCTGGTTCTGCAGGAACAACGCCATCTTGTTCGCGTGAAGGACACTGACACAGAAGAACACCGTGCTCTTCCTGCCCTTCAGGTAAGCCTTCTCTAACCAATCGTTAATGATGGCATAGATGGTGTCATCTACGATGGCCAATGCTTCAAGGTCCGACTCTCTGTAATCCCCTCCCTTGAACTTGACCCTAGCCTTTGAGGCATCGATGACGGCATCGTTGTTTACCTTGAACGATGACAACCTGGATAGATAACCCTGCTTGATTAGCGAGGGGATGGTAGCCTTGTAAGCTATGCCCCCAAAGAAGTGATCATCCATACCATAGATGTACCCCTGCCCCATACGGTAGGGCGTAGCAGTTACACCCATGATCTTGGGGCAACCTATCTCTTCAAAGTGATCGATGATCTTTCGGTATCGGCTGCTCATCTGGGGACCAACATGGTGGGCCTCATCGATGATGATGTAGTCGAATGGGTATGATTTCTCTAGCCGTTTCTTTGAGGCCAGCGTATCTCTACTGGCAACAACAATCGGCGCTGTTTGATTAAACTTCTTCAGGCTGGCCGCAAGGATTCCAACTGGGGCATCAGGCCACACAGTGAGTAGCTTATCAACTGCCTGGCTGATCAGTTCTTGTCGGTGAGCCAAGATAAGAAATCTTTTCTCTGGGTTATTAAGGTATAGCTCTTTGATCAATGTTGTAAAGACAACTGTCTTACCCGCCCCGGTAGGTAGTACGATGAGGGGGTAAGTTGTTTCTTCTTTAAACCAACAGTGAGCTTTTGCTAAAGCTTTTTTCTGATAGTTTCTGAGTTCCATAGCTAGAAAAAATCTCCTATGTTTGCACATTCATCGTCTAACTCTTTACGTTTCTTCAACGCTTCTTTCTTTATGTACCTCAAGGTCCAATCAACTTGATCTGGATCCACGGCAAAGATGAAGGCGTTGCTTACTGACAAAGACATAAGCTCTTGTACTAGAGTTGCGTTGTTTAACTCTTCCGTCTCATGCTCACCCATAAGTTCTTGAACGGCGGTCAGGAAGTCATTTATTTTTTCATCCATCCTTGTTCTCCATCACTCTTTCTGCACAGTAGTCCATTGCTTCGCTCATGCTAGGGCTTATCCCCAAGCACGGGTTACCGTCTGACTTCTGAAAAGCAAACCAAACTTCTTCTATCGGATCGAATTTAACTGTCATCTCTGAGTCCTCTAATTCCATTTTTATTCTCCGTAAAAAGATGGTGGATCACCAAAGAGAAGTACTAAGTGCTGTTGAGATTCTCTTTGGCGTTGGTTCAGGATGCCACCACACCCTGTAGGGTTACCCAACAGCAGTAGTCTTACCAGTTAACTGGCTGATTACCTTGTGGTGCCTGAGCTTGTGGAGCCTGGGCTTGTGGAGCCTGAGCCTGTGGCGCGGGAGCCTGAGCTTGCGGTGCTTGAGCTTGGGCTTGCGGTGCTAAGAAAGACTGAACCTTATTCTTATCCTTGTAGCCAGCCGAAACCTGCGTGGTGATGTTCGCTTGAACTGGTCTGTTCATAGCCTGACTCAACGTCTGGTTGTTGAGAGGTACAGTGTCCACATCAATACCAGCACTTCTCATGAAGGCTTTAATTCTACCCAAAGCAACCTTAGGGTTCGCGCCTGTCAGCACAAAGGTTTCAAAGACCCTTCTGTTCTGATGAGTCGGACCCATGATCGAGAACTCAACATCAACTCCTTCGTTTCCACTGCCGTATGTTTTTGACTCAAACTTAACAGCCTCGATGGTGTACTGACCGTCAGGTACGGGTGAGTAATCACCTGTCGCAGACTCATCAACGCCATCTAAATTAATACCACTATCTAATATACCCATGTTACTTAACTCCCTTCGCTAAAGTTGGTTGCGCTGGATTCAGCGCCGTCTTATATGCATTGATGAATGCATCCCATTCAAACGCAAGCTTGGGCGGAATATCTAATCTAGACTTCGCGTCAAACCCCGCTGAAAATTTAGTGTGCAATGATCGGTTACCGTAAGAAGTCGCACGGTTCTTTGAACCATCCTTATCTACGTTAACGTCATAGTTGGCGAACAGATTAAAGTCCACCCAATCTTTGATGAGATGGTTAACCTTCTTGTGGCAACGCATCTCCCAGCGATCATAGCCCTCGTTCGTTGGATCATTGAACGGCTTGACGGCAACGTGACTCAGCAAGATGACGTTCATCTTCTTCATGTTTACCAGGTGGTCAAGGTAGCCAAGCAGCTTAACGAACTCTTCAGCCACGGCGGTGAAACCTTTGCCGTACCCAGGAGTCTCAATGCTTTCCCACTTGTTCTTCTCGCACACATGCGCCTCGGCCAAGATGCTGGCAGCGTCTGTAGTGTCGATTACAACTGTACGAAAAGCGTGATCATCGTTAGCAAGCATTGCTAGACAGTTGACGATGTCGTTCCACTGCACACACAATGGAAACGCCTGAGTATCAATAAACTTCAAGCCATCTTCTGCTTGAATAAAGATTGCATCGTCTGCGTTAGCACCAAACGTACTCTTACCTATGCCATCTACCCCTTGGATATTGATCCGCACGGGCGGGTATGTTCCATCAGGTTCGGCATGGGCAGAGGTATTTCTTACAACGTCTTTAATAGACATCACTATTCCTCTTTAAGGTTGAATTTATCAAGATCGATTTTCTTGACGGTTGGATCGCCCAGCTTGGTAGCTAAGGCGGATGAAAAGACTTGAGCAGACTTAGGGTTAAGTAATGCCCAGTCCTTGTACTGTTTCATGTCAACCTTAAAGAGTTGCGAAAGGAATGGAAAACCTTCAACTTTCAGCAGCGATAATGCCGCGTCAATTTGTGATTGATTCCATTCGTAGGTTCGCTTGACTTCAAATGTCACACCCTTGACGGTGCGCTCACCACCCTGATTGGACAGTGGCAGGACTGAATCCTGCGCTTCTTGACACTCTAGTACTTGGCTAGATAATTTCTTGATCTTACTTTCAATTAATTTTTTCTGCTTCTTCGCAACGTCCAAAGCTTCTACAAGTTCTGCATATTTCATTTCGTTTCTCCTCTCCACAAAAATCAATCTACTCTCATGGAAAAAACATTGCAACTAATATTATATGTTTCTTTTTTGTCCTTTCGTTTGCATAAATAGTCTATCTTTTATATAGTCCCGAGGTACTTTTTGAAGGATGATCTAGATGAAGGGATTAAGAGAGGCAATAGAGGTTGAGTGGGACATGATGAACGATGAGGTAGATGCATGTGAGTGCCATTACATTGATGGTGTGTGCGTCGATTGCGATGGAGAAGAAGATGAGTAACGTAAAGACCGTAGATGATTTTGTCATCGAGAAGAATGTACCAAGAGTTAAGAGCTTTAGGTCACGGCCCGGTAAGTGGCAGAAGATCTTGAAGGCCATGGAGATTGAAGATAGCTTTCTCATCGATGAGACAGACGATGACAACATGAAGCAGATGAACGCTATCAGAGCAGCAGCTAACAGCCTAGGGTTCAAGGTAAAAGGGATTAAAGAGAGTGAATACAGTAGAAGGGTCTACCGGACTGCGTGACATGCGTCTTTTCCAAGCGGAGTTTGACGGGAAAGATTTAACGGGTGAGCAAAAGTCTGATTGGCTGCACGACTGTTGGGAGAATGGCTTACACATCATCCCCTGTGGTGCTCCATCTGAGATTGTTCCAGCCTACTTTCGTAAGCGCCATCCGTTTGATGATGAGCTTGCGCTTAAATCTAAATGGGCTAAGACCCCAAGGGTTAGCTGGGCAGCGTATCAGAAGATACAACCCAGTGATGAGGAGATCCAGCGATGGCATCAGGAATATCCTAACGCCAACTGGGCTGCGATAACCGGCATTACCTTTGTGGTCATCGATGCTGACTCAGATGAGGCAGTCGAGTGGATATCTGGTGGTGGTATCACACAAAGCCCTTTAGTGCAACGTACTCCTAGGGGTGGCGCTCATTACTTTTATGGTGTAGGGCAGCACACAGTGAGGACCGGAGCCGGGGCCAACAAGATCGATACCCGTGGCGTGGGCGGCTATGTGATGATCGCACCATCAGCCGGGTACGCCATGCACTGTAATCAATCGGTTGGCCTGACATCGATGGATGAGCTCCCCTGGTTGACCGAGGAAGACATCACATCTATCTCCTTGTTCAACAGTGACGGCGAGATCGAGCCCACCCTGCGTGACAAGCTCAACGATGATGCCGTTGCGGAAGGTGGTCGCAACGATAAGCTTGCCAGACTTGTAGGCAAGTGGATCAAGGAAGGCTGGGGCATGAGGGAGATACAGATCAAGGCCCAAGATTGGGCTCAGACCTGTGATCCCCCAATGAACATCGTCGAGACAGCCACCACGGTGATGTCTATCTGCCAAGGACACATCAAACGAAACCCGAATGACATCAACGCTGGTGTCAATGAATGGAAGACCAGCGAGTGGCAGACCCAGATCAGCGAGGATCTCAAGGAGATACAGGATCAGGAAGACCCAGTGCTGGTTGCCGAGGAGCCCAGTGAGCGTGGACCTCTTGGTCTAGTACCCTTCAGCCATAAGGAATGGCAAGAAGAAACGCAAACAGATAGCGTCGAACAGTACTGGGGTGATGCCTTTGTATTTAAGAACAGTAGAATTCTGCTGCTGGGTAAACCAAAGATCGGTAAGTCTAATTTCCTAGGCGCGTTCGCGGCGGGAGCAACGACAGGCACAGATTTTATGGGTGTGCCATTCGTTAAACCTCTCAAGGTGATCTGGTTTCAAGCAGAGATCATCAAAGAATTCCTGAAGGATAGGATCGAGACATACTTCAGGAGGTTCGGTGATGATGAAGACATGGTACGCATGGGGTACGACAACCTCATCGTGTCAGGCCGGTTACGAAAAAACTTAATGACTGACCAAGACATCCAAGCATTCCACGAAGAGATACAGTTTCACAAGCCTGACCTCATCATGATTGATCCCATCATTAACTTCTTTGATGGCGAGGAGAACAGCAACACAGAGATCCGTAAGCTGCTTGATCGGGTGGATAAGCTTGCAGAGATGAACAACTGCGCGGTCATGTTGGCTCACCACACAGGTAAGGAGAGGGCGGATGATAAGACCTTCATGTCAGCCCGTGGTGGGTCCGTGTTCGCAGGATGGTTCGACAGTGGTATCAAGCTGGCCGGTGAGAAACCTAATGTCTCCTTCTACTATGAGGCGCGTAACGCAAAAGATCCTGATGAGCACCTCGCCTTCTTTGACTTTGAGCTAGGTGTCTGGACTGTCAGTGACCTCGGCAAGAGGCAAACGAAAGTTGTATCTCCTGAGGATGAGGTGGAGATAGCAGGCATCGTGTTGAAGGGAATGAAAGTAGATACCTACTATAAACGTGCTGAGTTGGAGCTAATTGCCAAGGCTCAGTTGCGTAGACACAACAAGGCTAATGGTCAGAAGGCATGTATGAAAGCAGTTAGCTATGTGCAAGGAAACCTAGGTCATAAGGTGCTGACCTTCAGCATCCCAGGCCAAGCGATGTGGCACTACCTCGCGGAATCAACCGCACAAAAACCATGGGAGATAGAGTGATGGATCGTTGGCCCTCTTATGTACCGAAAGAACATAGACGTTCATGGGTGTCTCTAGGAACAATGAATAAATGGTTTACAGTTGGAGGTTTGCAGGCATTAAGCTACATAGCAAAAGCGGAAAGGTCTGGCAATCCTATAAGACATAGCATTCACAATGGAAGTAAGTTTTACAGGGCTTTGGATGTGATAGCCCGCGCCAGAGCAGAGTGCATGGAGATAGATCAAACAGCTACGGCACTTAAAAAGTCAGGCCGCCTTGAGATATCTAAGGTTCGATTAGAGTTAGAAAAGGAAGCTCAAGACTTAAAGTCAAAGGCATCTCATGAAATTAAGATGAACTTATTAAGCGATACGTTGACGGGTAAATACATGTTGGATGTCAGTGAGATTGTTGCTAAGTCTGCGCCGTTCAAATCAAAGTGTGGTGTTTATTTTTTAATTCAAGACGATCAAGTGGTATACGTTGGTCAGTCTGTGTCTGTAGACACAAGAGTAAGAGATCATGCAAACAACAAGTATGAAGTTAAGGTATTTGATCGTTACGCTTACATCCCTTGCGAAAAAAAGCAATTAGATGTACTGGAAAGCTTATACATTCACGCCTTAAATCCCAAGTATCAAGGCAGGCAATCATCCCAAAGATATCCTGCCGCACCTTTTAGCTTTCCACAACTTATGAATATGGTTAAGCATTAGCACACCTCATAAAATATTTATTTAACAAAGGAGAAAAGCACGATGAGTATTTTTACACAGTTTAAAAACTGGGCGGCAGGAATGTATCAAACATTTTGGCGTAACAGGCGGGGGTTTGACAGGATGCTGACTGAACTCAAAGAGTTTAGAGAAGATCAAGCAGACCTTGAAGTAGATAAGGACGAGCAGCCACGGGATTCCAGGGGTAGGTTCCTGCCCAAGACAGATGATGTCGAGCGGTATCACGGCAAGACCGACAACAGAATAGAGAGGCCATAGTATGAAGCTGACTAACAAGAAGAACATCAAGCAGGAGTACATCTTCAAAGCGAAGGTGGTCCGGGTCATCGATGGTGACACGATTGATATCGACATCCCGATGGGGTTCGGCATCACAAAGACTAAGCAGCGGTGCCGGTCACATGGTATCGATACACCTGAGTCGCGGATCAATACACGGCGTCAGCCTGAGCGGATCAGGGAGAAAGAGATGGGCCTTGAGGGTAAGGCGAGGATGAAGGTGCTCTGTGGTAAGGAGGTGTACATAGAGAGCCTGGATGGGGGTAAGCTGGACAAGTACGGGCGATTGTTAATCAACCTGTATACCCTAGATGGCATCAACATCTCAGCGACACTGATCAACGAAGGTCTGGCAATTAAGTATGATGGCGGGAGAAAGAAACATGTCTGGGCATGATGCAGTAAACCCAAGTCATTACAAGGAGGGCAATGTCGAGTGCATCGATGCGATCAAAGCAAGCATGAGCGCGGAGGCATTCAAAGGATACCTGAAAGGTAACAACATCAAGTACCTGTGGCGATACGAGAGTAAGCAAACAACTAATCAACTTGAAGATCTCAAAAAAGCACAGTGGTATCTTGATGAGTTGAAGAAGGTTGTATCAAAGGAGAGGAATTTATAGGGGCGTTCGTGCGTCTCTGGGAGGGGTAAAAAGTATAAGCGTTTGGCTTTGGGTATCCAAAACCCTCGGTCGGGCTAAACCTTGTATTTTTTGCTGTGGAAACTAGCTTGATGCACTAGCCCCAAAACGCATCACCTAATTTATTTAAGGAACGAAACCAATGAGTGAAATGGATGTGGACTACGACTTCGATGCCCAGCGTGAGGAAAGTATCAGGCTGCTTGAAGCAACAGAGAGTATAGCTAATTCGCTTGAGCGTATTGTAGAGCTAATAGAACAAGGAATAATGAACGATGGGTAAGTTGGTTAAGATAGTAAGAACGTGTCCTAAGTGTAAGACAACAGAGCCAGAAGCGTTCAGCGGTAGGGCTAAGAGTTATCAAGCGCCGTGCCTGATCTGTGCAAGGAACAGTGACCTGGATGCTAAGAAGGCAGTGATCGAGAAGCAGTCAATGTTTGCGGAATACATGAGGCCGTGTAAGCCTTGGTTCTTCAAGCATGTGCCTGTGATTGAGCCTCACAACCCATGAGAGGGTGGGATAATGTCAAGAGCCGGCTTTTGATTTAAAAAGATGCCTTGAGAGGGATGAAAAAAGGAATTAAAACATCCCCCTCAAAGCAAGATCCCAGGCTGGAGAGTACAGCCTAACGGAGTACAAGGATCGAGATTATCTTAGCACAACTATAACAGGTGATGTCCAGAGTAATGATGAAGGAGATAGTAGGATGGGTGATAAATGGGTGAGGGTATGATCGCAAGCGTGGTGACAATGTACCTGATGACAGGATGGGGAACGTGGTTAGAGCACTCATCGTATGATGATATGAGGCAGTGCATGGCCGTCGAGGAGAGCATACGACAGGAGGTTTGGTACGAAAAATTCAACACAATCTGCGTAGCTTTTTATGAAGATCAGAGTGTCGCGGATTTATCTTACGGCGGAAAGTTAAAGTGATTTCGAGGGCGGAGGTAGGTGCAATCGGGGCCGAAATAAATTTTGCGCCTACCCCCCTTTTGAAAAATAAAGTTCAACAATATCAAGGGTTTAGGGGTAGGTGCAGTAGGTGCAGCGTTGCACCGCCTTGCAAGCGTTGCACCGTCCTCTACAGCCCAGTAAAAACGGGTAGGTGCATAGGTGCACATGGTGCATCCCTAAAGGGAGAGATATATATATACATAATCTCTACCACACTCCTCTAGGGTGGGAAGGGAAAAAAAAGAAAGCGAAAGTTAAATTAGGAGATTTTAAATGAGTGATGTGAGTGAGAATAAAAATCAAAATATGCTGATGCATCCAGAGGAATTTGCGAAGAGAGGTTTATCCAGGAAGAAGCGATTGTCTGAGAAGCAGGAGAAGTTCGTGCAGTTTTTTGTCTACCACGACCTGACCAAGAAGGAGTGTGCTCTCAGGGCTGGATATAAAAGTCCAAGCGTAGCTGCCTCGACCATGCTACATGGTGTGCAGTTCAGTCATGTGCAGGATAGGATCGCGGAGCTAACAGAGTCCAAGCAACTCAAGTACGGTATCACTTTTGATAAGGTATCGAGGGATCTTCAGATGATTAGGGATGCAGCGTTGGAGGATGGTGCGTATGGTCCTGCAGTCCAAGCAGAGATGGGGAGGGCCAAGCTTGCAGGATTGATGATTGATAAGAAGGAAATCAAAACGGGGACTATTGACCAGATGGATAGAGGTGAGGTAGAGGCTAGGCTCAGAAATCTAATTGATAAGCATGAGTTGGTACAGACAGATGCAGTAGTTGTCGAGGGAGAGATCGAGGAGGAAGAGGTGGATGATGGTGAGTATGAGGATGTGGAGGAGGATGTGGATGTCGAGGATGAGGATGAGGGTTGGGATGATAATGATGATGAGGAGGTAGATAAAGATGAGTGATCGAGAAGTTTTTATTATTGAGGACACTGAGACAAAGTTGATTGATGGCTATTACCTTTCTCATAAGATGGCAGTGAGGTCTGCAGCAAGCTATGAAAGAAAAATAGGGCATCCCATGGAGGTCAAGCTAATGAAAAATATTGAGTGGATGGACAGGCAAATCACAGAAGACGGTAAGCTGCTTCATATCGAGGATGATGTAATGATCAAGTACAGCGAGGCATACAATCAATAGAGATGAGGGCGCTATGCCCTCCACACCTCCGGTCTGAATGAATGGCGCTTGCGAGTTTTCTTGGTGACCCTGCGCTTGTTAAGGATGGATGTCTTTAACTTATGCATGGCAGTACGATGGCCAACTGAGCAGTACCTGTCACCCTTCTCTTTGTTGTTCGCACTAGTGAAAGGTTTGCCACACCAAGTACAGGTGCGAGCTATTGGCTTATGGGATTGGTGCAGGGTGGATGAGTTCCACCTCACACCACCTCTGGTTTCTTTACCTCGCATTCAACGCCTCCCATGCTTTCGCTGCAGTCTGAGGGACTACTCCATTTCCCAAGAGCCTAATGCGGTCCACTCTGTCGGCACACCCATCAACCACTCGACCCACGTTGGGTTCAGACAACCAGTTGTGTTCTTGGATGCGTACACGGCTCTGGCAAGTTGGTCTGTTCGATTTCTGGTTGAGCCATCGTGATTCACTGAGGTCTTCGCCATGCCGGGCGTGTCCTTCCAATCTCTCGCTGATGGTGTCGGCCATACGTTGTGCCTCGCCATTGATTCCAGTGAGTGTCTCACCTTGCCCGTCCTTCCTGCCGACCCACCTTGGTTGCTCCCGTATGGGGTGGCTGATGGTGTTGGCAAGGATGTAGACTCGCTTGCGTTGATGAGGTGCGCCAACTTCAGCCGCGCTGAATATTCCCCACGCTGTACTGTAACCATCTTCTTCCATGTCGCTGAGGACAGAGGAGAGTCCAAGCGAGATGTGTCCTTCGACGTTTTCAAAGAAGCATTGAGTAGGTCTAATTGCGTTGATATGTTCTCTGATGTAGGGCCAGAGGTGTCGGGGATCTTCTTCTCCCTTGCGCCTTCCCGCTGCGCTAAATGGTTGGCACGGGTAGCCTCCAGTGATGAGGTCAACGCAGTCTCGAAAGAGATGTGCTGGGAAGGTTTTAAGATCCGTGTAAATAGGTGCGGGATCCAGTTGACCCGATTCCATCTTGTTGACCAAGTTCGTAATGGCGTAGGCTTCGATCTCCACATAAGCGAGGACTCGATGGTTGGTGCCAGCAAGGTCAAGTCCTCTTTCGATGCCACCGTATCCGCTACAAAAGCTAATGACGTTGAGGGGTCTGTTAGATTTAAGTTCCTTGGAAGTATCCACATTGTGATTCCTTTTTTAAGATTAGATTAGGCTACCGTTAGCCACAGTTTTAGTTGGGTGGTGGGGTTAAGCGTGTTCAATAAGATGTAATCAAAGTGCTTGCCGATTTTCTTTAGGGCTTTTTTTGAATTCTCAATGTGAGGTTTAGTTGAACGCTTGTCTGTTGCATAGAGTAAACCCTTTCCGCTGTTCGCATCCCTGTCGATGATGTGGATGTGCCTGCGTAATGCTTTGTCCATCTCCTTTGTGGTCAACTGTTCGTTGATCAGTGAGCCAACAGCAATGTCAAGGTAAGCAAACTCAAGATCCATCTCTTTGTAAAAAGAAAAGTCTGAATCTTCTTTTGATCGGATCTCTTCGTACTCATGCCATCGTTCTGTCTTGCAGTAGTTCTCTGCAATGTCGATAGCCTTGCGGTATAGCTTGCGACCTTCTTCTTTTGGTGGGGTGTAGTAGTTGTTGCCACCTCGGCCATCGTTCTCTACGCGCATGACCTTGGTGCCATCGACATAGATGTGAGCGTTGAAATGGTGCGTGTCGTTGGAGCTTACTTTGTTCTGGCTTAGTGATCGGATCTCCATGCCAGCGCACACCTCCGAGGCGAGGCGTGTGTTGGCGATAGAATCTTTGATCCATTGTGATTGGGTTCTCATGTCAGCATCCCCATCATTAATTTCTTCATGGCAGGCTTGAGCTTCGCATGTAACTCTGACTGCGAGTATGAGGCAGCGCATGTGCGACAGATGTAAACTGCATTGTCATTGAACTCGATGGTGTCGTATGGGCTGTCACGCTTAACATCTTTGTTGCATACACCGCATTGACCCATGATCTCGTAGCTATTATTGCTCATGATGTGAACTCCTTTTTCTTTAGGTTGAAGTTGTCGCGGATGTGAATCAATCCTTGCTCAAGACTGTATGCATCTTTTAGAAAGCCGCTGTCGCTTGGGGTGCAACCGAATGAGATGTCGTAGTAGTCATCATCTTGGTCACCATCGATTGAGTAGATGGAGAATATGCATGGCGTGTCTGTGCGTAAGCCTATCCATGCATCGATCATGAAGGTGGCCATTTCAAAATCAGAGTATGGCTCAAGGTTTAGTGGATTGATTAACCAAGTAACACCATTGTGCTTGTAGGATAGGTGCGTAAACCCACCGCCAGAATTTTCTTGAGCGAGGTCAAACTTGGTGATGATGTCGTTGACTTCAATCTCAGTTTTCTTGTTGAGGATTGCATCGAGATAGGTGTATCCGTCTATCTCCATGTTGTCGGGTAGGTCAAGCGGTCTGAAGCGTAGGAAGTAATCGTTAACACCTTCTTCTTTTTCTTCGTAGTCAGACCATCTGATCAATGCCGATTCAACAAAACGAATGACGTAGTCAAAGTTCTTTTCAAGGTAGTCGATGTTGATCTTGCGGCCTAGTGTTACACCTCCGGTCAATCGTAGAACCGACTTCGACATCTTGTATTCAAAGGTAACCGTACCATCTTTGATGGTGGCGCTGTAGCTTGCGACTTTGAGGACCGCGCACTTGCGGCCTAGCTCTGTGTACTCTCTTATTAGAATGTGATTGTTATCCATGGTGATTCCTTTTTTAGTTTTGCTTGCGGCCTTCCCCGTTAGATCACGGGGAGTGTTGGGTTCTCTTCATCGCTGGTTGCGAGTGCTCCGGCATCGTTTCCTTCATCGTCACGCATTGGGAATATGTAACTGCCATCGTCGAAAATGATCACGATAGGGCTGCTATAGAAGTCAGAATCTGCGGCCTCCTCTTCTGTCATATACCGCACGGCTGCGATGGTCTTGCCTACTAGCATGTTGCGGGCTGTCCATTCCCATCTTGCGCGTGGTGATTGTTCTGGTTTAGGTGCTGCTTTTTTCTGTGTCATGGTGTGCATTCCTTTTTTGGGGGGGGGTGATGCGACCTATGCGGCCGCGATGATGTCGGGATTGATTACGAAATCGGATTTTTCGACGGTAGATTTATCGGCTTTCGATCTCTTGTATTTCAAGCCGATGATTACCTTGCCAGCATTCAGATTGATTAGATCGGATTGATCACCATCAATGACGCGGCGACCCATGAAGCGATAGCTTGGGTCTGTTGGTATGCGAGTGAACACTACACTTATGGGTGCGTCAGTTTTCAGTGCGCGTTTTACTTGCGTTTGGTACTTGGGTGCGCCTGAAAAGCTGAACATAAGATTATAATTCGATGGTGTTTTACCTATTCGCTGCGCGATCTTGGTGTAATCGTAGAATGTAATGTTCGGAAATAGTTGGGGGATACCATGGCGCTCCCACTGGATGTCGCTTATAACATTGAGTCTGACTATTGGCTTGACGTTTGTTTTAATGCAAAGCTTCTCGAAGTTTTTTAGTTCGCGTATTAACTGAGAGAGAAAAGCTTGCGTATCATTGTGAAAGTAATCCGTTTTACGCTGGCGACCTTGCGCGACATTGTCAAAGCGACCGCGTCCAGATGATTGCAAACATAGTTCATTGCATCCAGCAGCAATGGACCATGGGCAGAGTATGCTATCTGGCATAAGCGATAGACTCGCTATTCTCACAGCCTCCTTTATGGATGCATTCAATTCTGTTTTCTTTATCTTGGTGTTTGCGGTGCCTGTATCTAATAACTTCATGATGTTGCTTCCTTTTATGGGTGTATTGCATTGTAGTTCCTAATTGTATCAATTAAACATAAGAAAAGAAAAGGTTTTAATTGTAGGTAAATTGTGATTGATATCCCATTTTCCCGCGCATACAAGGCGCAATGTATTTTGTTTGCTGTTTTACTTGCGGCCTTGCGCGAATGCGTAGAGCTTGCGGCCTCACGCGATAGCATAGAGCTTGCGGCCTTGCGCATTATTACTTGCGGCCTTATGCGATAGGTCCAGCATAGAGCTCTCACGCCAGGCGCGACGCGCCAGGACCATAAATTCTAGGCAAAAAAAAGGGGAGCTCTCGCTCCCCCCTAGTTCCCGATTAGTTAGATGATCCATTCCTCTGGATGTGGTGATAATTCCTGTAATGATATTGATTGAGCGGCGGAATCAGGATCGACCATGCCGGCATCGCATTTAGTATTGTCGCGAAACCCGCAACCATTAATTGCGAATGATCGGCCGGCCGTTTTGTAATCCATGCCGTGATCACCTACTTCGTGTAGATAGTAGTGGTCCCATGGTTCTCCGCAATGTTGGCAATGTATATCGCTCATTCTTCTACTCCCTTTTCGTTTTAGGTTTGGGGGGATTGCTCCCCCCGATTGGTTTAGTTGTAGTCCGCGGCCAGCTCTTGACCCAGCGATTTAACTTCTGCGTAGTCGGAAGGATCAATAATCAGCGTAGACTGTTTGCCAGTTTCCTTTCCGTATCGCTCCAACTGTCTTATGAATTTCTCCCCCCATAATTGTTGTAAGACCCAGCGATTGGCATCTGACAACTGGCTGAATAGTTCGTGCATATCTCCCAGCCTACTCGCAGCCTTATAGGTGTGGTCTGAATCTAATCCCGATGCTTCTAAATGTACTCTATACTTATCCATGGTGCTTTCCTTTTGGTTATGGGGGGATTATTCCCCCCGATTGGTTTACTTGATTGCGATAACGAATGATCCAGTAGGTGGCTTGGTGCTTGGTTCTCTCCATGACACCTCGCCATCAAAATGATCGAATCTAAACTTAAGCTTTCGATCTACTGTCACGCAATTGATCACGCCGTTCGGTATGTCGCGGAATGCTACACCTGCAGCATTCACTATCAACGAAGGCCGGACCGCATCCCGCATACCGCCTTCAGCTGTCTTGACCGTTAGCCTGTCGGCTTTGTTCTGCGCACTTGCTAGTCTACGCTTTGCCGCTATGTACTTCGCAAACTCTCTCTTACTCATACTCTTAACTCCGTTAGTTAGTCAGTTAGTACTTACTTACTTATCTCTCTCGTTTTGTCTCAAGTGATAAGATAGAGCTATCTTAATCATATTAACAATGAAAGTACAATACTGATTTAACAATGAATCTAAACAATAACACTTGACATTGTAAAAAAAGGCAGGCATCGAATGATTAGGTTAGTTAGTACTCACTAACATCATCCTGATTAACAGTCTTATCTCTTGACTTGGGTATTCCCGAGGCAATCAATGCCCTAGAATTTTACTAGGTTCCCTAGGGACCGACTGGCGTTTTTTTGAGATCTTTTTTTTGCCGACCCCGACCCCCCCTTTTGTGTTGTGATATTACATATATATATATAATATCATTTCACGCATACAATCCTGTCGGTAAACCATTCTGAGCACTTTGTCCCATATTCCCGAGTCGGACATGAAAGAGATCCTATTGCTCAGGGATAGGCTTACGATGCTGGAGTCCCAGGGCAAGTGCCAAGAATCCTTCATGGAGTACGTCAGATACATCTGGGATGGGTTTATTGAGGGTGAGCACCACCGACTTATCGCAGACAAGCTCACAGAGGTCGCTCAGGGCAAATGTAAGCGTTTAA
>Ga0307488_10000777_pt1 | contig 26541 bp, 24 predicted proteins | sample SB02metaG_FD_202248 | JGI IMG/M metagenome (GOLD analysis project Ga0307488, IMG submission 202248) | Sea-ice brine microbial communities from Beaufort Sea near Barrow, Alaska, United States - SB 0.2 | ecosystem: Environmental > Aquatic > Marine > Coastal | place: USA: Alaska | collected... | reverse complement strand
ACCCCCCCTACCCTGCGCATCTCAAATTCTTCTTCCTCATTTGGATTTGGTAGAATTCAAATCATTTCCAATTTTTCAAACCCTAATAAATTTCATGCAAATTCTCCCACTGCGACGAACCGCTGTAACCCTGCTTTCCATCTTCACTCTCGGCAGCGGAGCACTTTCACAGGAAAAAAAGAAACCTGCTGACGCCGTCAAACCTAAAGCGGAAGAAAAGAAGGTTCCAGAAACACCGCCTGTTCATAAAATAAAAGCGGAGCTCTTCGAAATCAAAGTTGAACTTGAAGGAGCTTTCGAAGCCACCAATTCATCCGCCATCGCACTCGATCCCAAAGCGTGGTCCGACCTCACAGTTGTGACTGCTGCCGCTCACGGCGACAAGATCAAAAAAGGCGATGTCATTGCGAAATTTGATGAAGAGAAATTGCGGAAAGCTATTGATGAAATCATTCACAACACACCTCTCGCTGAACTCGCTCTGGAGACGGGAGATGCCGAACTGAATTCGTTGGAAAAAACAACTCCGCTCGACCTCGAAGCCTCGCGCCGCAGTAAAATGCAAGCCGAGGAAAACCTCGCTTATTTTGAAGACATCTCGCTTCCCATGAAAAAACGGGACGTTGAGGAAGGACAGAAACGAGGACTCCAAAGTTTGTCTTACGCGGAAGAAGAGCTGAATCAGCTCAAGAAAATGTATAAGCAAGATGACCTTACGGAAGAAACCGAAGAGATCATACTGACGCGTTCGCAAAATCAGGTGAACTCCATCAAGTGGCAACTGGAGCAGTCCAAAGCCCGTGCCGAGCGCAACCTCAGCACGACCATTCCGCGCGAGCACGACGCGTTGAAACTAGCGCTCGATAAAACCCAAGTGACTTGGCGGGCGACCGAAAAATCGACCCGTGATGCGTTGGAGAAAAAGCGGCTCGAAGTCGAAAAGGCACATCTCGACCATGAAAAAGCCACTGAGAAGCTTGCCGACATGGAAGCTGATCTGAAACTCCTCACCGTTACAGCACCTCACGACGGAATTGTTTATTACGGCGCAAGTGCACGGGGGAAATGGGTCACCGGTCCAGCCGTTGAGAAAAAACTCGTGCCCGGCGGGAAGGTTCTGCCGAAGGAGATCTTCATTACGTTGGTCGATCCAAGCCAGCAGCAAATTCGGGTGAGCACTCCTGAAGCGAAGTTAAAAAACTTGAAGCAGGGACTCGAAGGTTCCGCCAGCCCCGCATGGGATACTGACACCAAGCTGAAAACAAAAATCAAATCGATCAGCTATATCCCCTTCGCGGACCGCACCTTTGATACCGTTTTCACTGCGCCGAAAAATGCTGGTGAACAGATCTTTCCGGGCATGGGCGCGAAGATTTCGCTCGAACTTTACAAGAACGAGAAGGCACTCACCGTTCCTAAAAAAGCGGTCAAAAAAGAAGGCGCGGATCATTTTGTGACGATGAAGGACGGCAAAAAGCAGAAGGTCAAACTTGGCAAATCAAACTCGACGATGACAGAAGTTCTCGAAGGCCTTAAAGCCGGCGACGAAGTGAAAACAAAGTAACCAAGATTTTACGAACCCCCCCTATTGATTCGTCGAGCGCACCCTATTGGATCGTGAGACCGTTTCGATCAGACCCTGTTGGTTCGCCGAACATACCCTATCTGATCGTGAAACTATTTCTCCCCATTGCTGTCTCTGCTGCCTCGATTTTAATCACCACTCCCCTTGCGGTTGCTGAAGATCCCTACACGTTTTCCGCTTCGAACCGACCGGTGTCGGCCGAGGAATTGGCGAAGGGTATTGATCGGGGAATCGAGTTTTTACTGAAAGATCAGAATAAAGACGGCAGTTGGGGATCGCCCCGCCAAACCAAAGGCCTTAATATTTATGCTCCTGCACCGGGCGCGCACGGAGCGTTTAGAACGGCGGTGACGGCGCTCTGCATTTCGGCGCTTTACGAATCCGGCGATGCGGAAACAAATGAGGAAATTCTCCGATCGATGGCTCGTGGCGAAGATTATTTGCTCGCCGAATTGCCGAAAGTTCGTCGGGCAACGGGTGACGCCATTTACAATGTCTGGGCTCACGGTTATGGAATTCAGGCGCTTGTGCGAATGCATCAGCGCGCAAAAAAGCTGAAAGACGAACCGCGCTGCGAAAAAATTCGTGGGGTCATCAATGGGCAGATTGATCGCCTTGCGCGCTATGAATCCGTCGACGGAGGTTGGGGTTATTACGATTTTCGATATCAGACGGCGAAGCCATCTTCCAGCTCGATCAGTTTCACCACGGCCACGATGTTGGTAGCGTTCAAAGAAGCGGAAACAATCGAAGGCATTGAGGTTCCTGACAAACTGATCAAACGGGCAATCGCGAGCATCAAACGTCAGCAGAAAAGCGACAACACCTATGCCTACGGCGAGTATCTCAAGCTTTCGCCGATGAAGGGTATCAACCGCGCCAGCGGCAGTTTGGGGCGCAGTCAGGCATGTAACATCGCGCTGCGGATGTGGGGCGATGAAGGTATCACCGATGAGGTTTTAGATGAATGGCTGACACGACTAGGCGAGCGAAACGGCTGGCTCAGCATTGGCCGCAAGCGCCCCGTGCCGCATGAAGCGTGGTCTCAAGTCGCCGGTTATTTTTACTATTACGGCCACTACTATGCGGCGCTGTGCATTGAAGATTTACCTCCTGAAAAAGCCGCGATCCATCAGAATATGTTGGCCGGGGTGATCCTCGATTTGCAGGAAAAAGATGGCAGCTGGTGGGACTTCCCGTTTTACAGCTATCATCAGCCATATGGAACGGCATTCGCGGTGATGACTCTTTTGCGTTGTGAGAAAGAGTAATTCGTTTCGCTCACTTTTGTTCCGCAGTTGCTGCGGCTTTCTTTTCTGCCGCGGCTTTTTGGGCAGCCGCTTCTTTCACGGCTTCCTTTTTTCTCACAGCGGCAAACGTTTCACCTCCATGAGTTGCCGCATCCAAATATTCAGTCAGGCGGGCCATGGATTTCACAAATTCGCCCGCATCAATTTGATTATCTTTGTTGATCCAATAGCCTTCATTCTTCTGCGATTTCAGGGCGCCTCGCGCTTTCGACGCGAGATCACGTATCTCTTCAGACCGGTTTTTTTTTGGAATCGGGATCGCGAGCGTCCCGTTCACGTTTAGCGAGAATTTCTTCCCGCGATTTTGAAATCGTTTCACCAATTTTCTCCAAAGTCCGAGCCATGCTGCCGGAAACTTTGAATCCGTAATGCGTTGGAAGATCCGCATCATCATAGGTAATTTCATAAGTTTCCGCCCGGCAATACAGCGGCTTATTCGTCTGCAATTCGTAAAATCGAGACCACGTGCCTTTTTCATTTTTTAGCTCGCTTCGCTCGAACCATTTGAGCACTGCGGGTAGGGTCGCGATATATTTTTCTTCTCCAGTGGCCAACCAAATCTCAATCAGTGTTTTCATCGCTCCGACGCTTTCGATTGAACAAACGGATGGCGGCTCAAATTTACGCGCCCAGGCAGGATGCATTTCGGAATTGTATTATTGGGCCCACGCAGGCTTCGGTTCGGGCATTTGCGCGAGGATCAAAAAATCTCCCAGCCGCTTTGCCGCGTCAAGTAATCGGTTGGATTTCGCATTTTCCAGTCGATGAGCGGCGAGCAAGATATCCAAGACATGCTCCAGATTATTGTCATTAATTGTGAAGTAAGTGGCGTAATCAACGCGCGGAAATGTTCGCGGCCATTCCTCCGGATAACTTGCTTTCTCCACCGGTAGCGTTTGATCGGCCGGTCCCGAGAAGCGTTGCGGCCAGCCACCATTCGATGCCTGAGCCGCCAAAAGTCCGTCCCATGCAAATGCCAGTGCTTCCGGAGGCTCGGGAAATTCCATGAGAAACCGAATCGCTGACTGAGTCTTGTTATCATCGAGCGTTGAATGGGCGTTGCGTATTCCGAGTTCGACGTCTCCCGCAAAGAGGTCGCGGCGAAAGTGCAATTTTCGACCAGCGCCAAGTTTGAAATCAAATTCGGAACCCCATCCCCCGGACGATAATTGTGACCATGCCAGAGCATTTGCGGCTTCTTCCGCTCCTTGTAAAAAAATCGGATCGCCGGTGATGGCATGAGCGCGAAGCACCGCCAAGCCGACCGTCGTCGTGCCGTGCGGCTGAATCGAAATCAACGCATTGCCAGTAGAGGATTCCGTTTTTGACTGCTTTAGATCCCGCGACCAGGTGCTCGCATAGCCACCCGCGATGGACAGGTTTGACCGATGAAACGCCGTCGCTTTTTTCATCGAGGTGAGAACTGCATCCGATTCGGGGAATTTTGGAATGGTTTCCTCCTGTCCCATGGAGAAAGTAGCGAACGCAATGGCTAAAACGATCAACGATTTCATGATAATACAAATGTATCCAAGACACTGGGCTTGGCGTTCATTTTTTCGAACCGATAGGGTTCAATTAATGATCTTAACCTGTCTGATCGTGCGAGTGTCGTTTTGCTGCAAAAACTTGACCTATTCCGACAAGATTCGTTTGATATCTGACACCATATTTTACTAATGAAAAACCTACCCCGATTTTTCCTCGCTGCGCTGTTTGCTGTGGCCCCACTTTTTTCCAAAGCCGACGACCGCCCGAACATAATCATGATCATGTCCGACGACATGGGCTGGTCTGATATCGGTTGCTACGGCGGAGAAACGGCGACCCCGAATCTGGATTCCCTCGCAAAGGGCGGAGTGCGATTCACTCAGTTTTACAATACGGGTCGCTGCTGCCCGACTCGCGCTTCGTTGCTGACGGGTTTGTATCCGCATCAAGCTGGTGTTGGCCATATGACAGGCAACTACGGGCTCCCACAGTATCAGGGTGAGCTGAATCAGGAATGCGTGACCATCGCAGAAGCACTTAAGCCAGCAGGCTACCGAACTTACATGGCCGGAAAATGGCACGTGACGCCTTACGTCGGCAATCGGGAGAATCCGGATACGTCTAACTGGCCTCGCCAACGTGGGTTTGATCGTTTCTTCGGAACGATTCATGGAGCGGGTTCATTTTTCGACCCGAACTCGCTGACTCGAGACAACACCCACATCACGCCGGAGAACGATAAGGAATATAAGCCCGATGGCACGTGGTACTACACCGATGCGATTTCTGACAACACGGTTCGCTACATCGAAGATCACGCGAAGGACCACGCCGACGAGCCATTTTTTCACTACGTTGCCTACACTGCGGCGCACTGGCCGATGCATGCGCTGCCTGAGGACATCGCGAAATACGAGGGGAAATTTGACGATGGCTACACGCCGATTCGCGAAGCTCGGATCAAGCGCTTGAAAGAAATGAAGCTGCTGCCAGACCACTGGAAAGTGACAGATCAGGTCGGCAATTGGGACAATGTAAAATTGAAGGAATGGGAGTCCGCCTGCATGGAAGTGTATGCGGCGATGATCGATAATATGGATCAGGGAATTGGGCGGATTATTCAGTCGTTAAAAGATACCGATCAGTATGACAACACGCTGATTCTATTTTTCCAAGACAACGGAGGCTGTGCGGAAACTTTCGGACGCGGCAAGTTGGTTGGTCCACTGGAACGCCCAAGCGCCCCGACGCTCGAACCAATGGGTAAAGATAAATTACAGACCAACATGATTCCACCCCAGTCACGCGACGGCTACCCTTTACGACGTGGTGACGGCGTGATGCCCGGGCCTGCGGAAACCGAAATCGGGTATGGACGAAATTGGGCGAATGTTTCCAACACCCCGTTTCGTGAATACAAGCACTACGTTCACGAAGGCGGAATTGCGACGCCATTGATCGCCCATTGGCCAGCCGGGATTTCGCAGAAAGGTGCTGCACTGCGTGAGACAGATGAAGGTCCACTTTATGATTCGCCGTCGCATTTGATCGACCTGATGGCGACTGCTGTTGATCTTGGAAAAGCGACTTATCCGGCTGACAAAATTCCGGTTGAAGGCATTTCGCTGGCTCCGGCATTTTTAGGAAATGGACTTGAGCGCGGGAAACCAATTTATTTTGAACACGAAGGAAACCGGGCGGTTCGTGATGGAAAATGGAAGCTTGTCTCGAAAGGCGTGAACAGTCCGTGGGAGCTTTACGATATGGAAGCTGACCGGACTGAAACGAACAATCTGATTTCGGAAAAAGCCGAATTGGCTTCGAAAATGGAGGCTCAATACGAAGCGTGGGCGAAGGAGCGCGGCGTGGTGCCGTTTGGTTCGTGGAGGAAAGATAAGAAGGGCAAGGGTAATAAATCGGCGAAAAAAGAGTTCAAAGCGGAGATTGGCGATGCGTTTGATGAATCGACCTCACCTGCTGTGGCAAACCGGAATTTTGAAGTGCGAGCTTCCGTTTCGGGTCTACCAGCCGACGGCGTGATCGTTTCTCAAGGAGGATCGAACATGGGCTGGACCCTGTTTGTGAAGGATAACAAACTGAATTTCACATCGCGGAGCAAAGGAAAAACTGTCAGCGCAGTGACCGATTTACCTGCCAATGCAGAACAAAAAATCGAAGCACTGATTTCGAAAGGAAAGATCGTTTTGAAAAGCAATGGCGAACGCCTGACGGTCGAGCAATGCAGTCCGTGGATCGAAGGTCATCCGATTGATGCCCTGATGGTCGGCAAAGACGAAGGCGGATTGGTCGGCGACTACAGCGAGCCCAACGCATTCGGAGGCAAAGTCGAACTGGTTGAGATTTCGCTCAAGTAACTCGGTTTTCCTAGAAAAACATTCCTGCGATCGACGCCGTCAGTAAACTGGCGAGCGTCCCGCCGATCATCGCTTTGAATCCAAGCTTCGCCAACGTGCTGCGTCTCTCCGGGGCCAACGCTCCGATACCGCCGAGCTGAATTCCTATCGATCCAAAATTCGCGAATCCGCACAGCGCGAACGTTGCCAGGAAAACTGATTTCGGGCTGAGCGTCGAAGTCATCTCACCGAGCTCCTGATAAGCGACGAACTCGGTTGCCACCATTTTGGTGCCGAGCAATTGCCCCAGCTGTAAAATATCGCCGCTCCCACCGCCAATCACCCATCCCAGCGGAGCAAAGACAAAGCCGATGAAGGCCTGCAACGAAAACGTCTCGAAAACGCCGCCGCTTAGTGAAGCGATCAAGTTATTCAGCCAACCGCCTCCCAGTCCGCCGACCCAACCAAATCCCCAGTTGACCATCGCAATCACTGCGAAAAAGACGAGCAGCATGGCTCCAACATTGAACATCAATTTCAATCCCTCAGTCGTTCCGTTGGCCAAAGCGTCGAGAACATTCACGCCCTGTTTGTCTCGGGGCACTTCGATTTTCTCATCGATTTCTTCGGTTTCAGGAACCAGTAATTTTGCGATAAGAAGTGCCGCCGGAGCATTCATCATCGAAGCAGTGAGCAATTGACGGCCTACTTCGAGTTTCAATGCTTCGTCCCCTCCACTGACCATTTCGACGTAAATCAAAAAGACACTCCCTGCGATGGTCGCCATTCCGCCGGTCATCAGCGCCATCAATTCCGAGCGCGTCATCTTTGCAATATAAGGCCTCACGACAAGCGGAGCCTCCGTCTGACCAATGAAGACGTTGGCTGCGGCGGCGAGACTCTCCGCGCCGGAAAGCCGCATGAGTCGTTTCATGATCCACGCAAATCCAAAAACGATGCGTTGCAAAATTCCGAAGTAATACAGAACTGACGTCAGCGCCGACACAAAAATGATGGTCGGGAGGACTTTGAAAGCGAGTCCAAATTTGCCCGCATCAAGTAGCTCGCCGAAAAGCATTCCCGATCCCGCTTCGGTGAAACCAACCAATTTGATAAACGCTCCCGACAGCCACGTGACGACCAAGGCAAACGGCGTTTTTAAAATAAGTACCGCGATCGTCAGCTGCAAAATGATCCCGCCGATAATCAAGCGCCAGTTGATCGCTTTACGGTTGGTGGATAGCAGCAGGCAAATGCCTAACAGAACAACGATTCCGATGAAGCCGCGGGAAATGTTTTCGAACATAGAGCTCAGAGTGTGCTCAAAAATCGACAGCCGTGGCAAGCAGCAAACGTTACAATGCAAATTCGACCGTCTCAAGAATTTCGCCCAGTTCAGGAGCGATTTCACGTTCGACTGCCGCCTCGCGAAGCCGATCCAAGCCAACCGGGATGTGATGAAGAAACTCAGTTTTTCCAATATTCAGGCCAAGGTTTCCATAAGCGCCGAGAGCCTGCATGAGGCGTTGGGCCGCCGCGCGATTCAATCGTTTCTCAAACGTTTCGTAGGACTCTTTGGGAGTTTTTTCCTGATTTTGGCGCACTTCAAAATAGAAATGAGCCAACTCATCCCGTTGCGTATTGGAAAGATCCACGTAGGGATCATAAATAAGCGACGCGATGTCATATTCCGGCACGCCCCAACGCATCCCCTGATAATCGATCATCCAGGTGCGACCGCGAACCACCATGACATTGGTGCTCTGAAAATCCCGATGAACCAAGGAACGTGGCCCAGCAGCAAGAGATTCGCGGAGTTCGAGAAGCTGGCTCCCGTGGCGAATACGTTCGATCATTTCGCCGTCTGCTTTTTTGCAAAAATTCGCGACGAACATTTCAAAAAAGTAATCCTGCTCCCATTTGTAAAGGGGCTCGTCGAACGGCTTCTCCAATTCAGGCAACGTCGCAGGAGCCGCTTTTTCTGAAATGTCATGAAGAGCTGCCACTGCCAGCAAGGTGTGCTGATAAAGGAGTTGGCGGCTGTTCCAATCGCGATCGTCACAGTCGATCAAATGCTTATTCCCCAGATCATCCACCCACAAAATATTCGGGTCCGACATTTCTCCACGAATTCCTGGGACTTTAATATCCACCGATTGCAGAAACTTTGTGATGTCCACAAACCGCCCATTCTCTTCACGATCCAAAGTAAACTGCATCGCCATAATGCTAATGGGAGCTTCACGCCGATGACTCATTCGGTAAAAACAACGTCCCGATCCTTCGCGTTCGATCACGTCCATATCGACCGGCGCATCACCGAATTCAGGGAAGCGATCGCGGGTAAGGGATTCAATTTCGGCGCTTGGCAGGAAAATCGGGGACATGGGCAGGGCTTAAAAAGGAAACATCGAATTTCGACGGGGTTTGTCACTTTTGCGAATGAAAAATGGTCTCGAGCCCAAGCGATTTGAATGGATCACCCGCCGGAGTCAAAATGATCTTCAAGTTGGGATTAAATTCAGCCAGTATTTCGATCTCTTTTTTTCGCAAAACACCCTCCGTGATAATGATTTTTCAGAGCGAGCGATGCTCTTTCGCCAGAAGCTGCAACCCTTCCGAGGTGAATGAAGTCCGTCGGATTTCCAAGTGACTAAGGCGCTTCATTTTTAAAAGCACTCTACAAGATCGATCGCTCAAAACGCTGTTGGAAAAAGTGAAGCCCCTGAGACGAGTCAGGCCCCGCAGGTGAGTGAAGCCATCATCAGAAAGGCTCACGCCGGTGAGGTCGAGGTATTCAAGATTTCGGCAACGCCCTAAAATTTCAGCCTGGGGATCTCCCAATGTCGAGACAGGCAATTCCAAACTTCGAATTGTCCCAAAGCTCTCAATTGTTCTCAAATCTTCATCATCGATAGCCGAGCTGCCGCTGATCTCGACTGCGAGTGGATCTGTTAAGAACGCCTGGATATCGACTTCTCTTCCAAAGATCACGATAGCACCGCCAAAAGTCGAATAAGTGGGTTGGGCTATTTTTTTAGTTTCACTAGCCATTTCTCGATATCAAGCCCACCCACCTGGTCATCAACAGTCCCTCCGTATTTTTCCACCGCCTCCTAAAGCTTTCCATACCGTTTCGCCACATCGTTTCGGTGCCAAATCCAACTAGCAAACAAAAACGACAGCGCCAGAAACGAAAGCGTTCCCACCACCTTCCAATTCAGCCATTTTTTCGGAAAATTCATCGCACTTAAACCACGTCTGAGGTGGAAAACTCAACCGTCACGGTATACGCTGAAGGCTTATGAGCAATCGCCGACGTCGCCCTCAAAAATCTAAAAAGGCTAACCCGCTAAAATGGGTGTTGATTACTGGGACGATTCTTTTGCTCGTGCTGTTTTGCGGGATTTTTGCGATCAAAGCTGGAATCAACTCGTGGCTTCACGGCGATGGATTTCGCGATTGGGTGAAAAAGAAATCCGCGACCGTTCTGAAGTCCGAAGTCGCACTTGAAAAGGTTGAATGGAAGGATTCCGAAGTCTATCTCGATGGATTCAAAGCTCGAGGCTACAACGACGCTGGGTTTTCAAAACTCGACCTCGATGGTGTGCGTGTCGCTTTTGATGGCAAAGCAAACGACGCTTGGAAAATTTCAGGAGCAACCGTGAACCGTCTCAATATGGAATTTTCGAAAGATCGAATCAAAGGTGAATTCGATCGGCACAGCATGGTGGCAAACGAAAGCGACGGCAAAAGAGCCGCGCCGGAATGGATTCGAAATTACCTTCCTGATAAAGTTGAACTTGGCGACATCGTCGTGGATTCCGGAAATCTGATCGTAAAGAATACAGCCGGCCTGGAAACCTTCGGACTTAAAAATGTGGCAGCGACCATCGATCCGGATCTTGAAACCGGAATGTGGGAATTCAGCGGCCGCAGTGGCAAATTGATGCTTCCCAACGCTCCCGTTTTTGATCTTCAGAATTTCGGAATTCGCTGGAAACAGAAAGACCTCTATCTCACGTCGCTTTCCGCAAATTTTATGGACGGAGCCCGCATCTCCGGCACAGGCGATGTCGCCTTCGGGGGAAAAACCCAACTGAATCTTGATCTCGAATTGGAGAACTTGAACCTGCATGAAGTCCTCACCGATGAAAAAATGCAGGAGCGTTTCAGCGGATTGATCAGCGGTCCGATCAAAATTACAGGAGTTCCCGGAAGCCCCGAACGCCTCAAGCAATCCGGGACGATTCATATCAAAGAGGGCGTTGTTACCTCGATCGATTTTCTAAACACCGTTGCAAAATATACCAAGACCGAGCAATTCCGACGCCTCGGTTTGAATGAAGCCTCTGCTGATTTTGAGCGAGTGGGAAATCGCACCCTGCTGACTAATATTAAAATTCAATCAGATGGCCTAACCCGGATCGAAGGCGATCTTTTGGTCGAAGGAGATACCCTCGCCGGAAACTTCAACCTCGGAGTGATGCCTGGAACACTCCGTTGGATTCCGGGAGCAGAGCGAACGGTCTTCGTTGCGCCGCGCGACGGGTTTCTGTGGACTCCGCTGACCGTTACAGGGACCTTCGATGACATCAACGAAGACCTGACTGCCCGGCTCATCGCAGCTGCGGGCGAAGCCCTGATTAAGGAATTGCCAGCGAATGTCATCAATAAAGCAACCGACGCCGTGAAGAATCCGACAGATGCACCGTCCAGCCTGATAAAAGACGCCACTTCGATCATCGAGACCTTGGTTCCCCTTCTCGGGCGTTAGGCCCAAAGTTCAGTCGCGTACAAAAAAGCCCCGACGCAGAACTAACTCCGTCGGGGCCTCCTCCTTTTACTCTCTGGAGAAATCGTAGCAATTCGAAGGCAACCAAAAAGTCACAACTCCCTCCAGAATCGAAACCTATAACGAATTTGAAACGGGATTGACAAGAAAATAATCACCGTAATTCAGGCAGGAAATCTGACTTCGAATTTTGTAATTTCAAAAGTCGCCCTCGCGAGGGACAAATCACCGCCAAGCCCACGGATAATCTCCAAGGCCAGATTCAAGACCAATCCAAAGCCATCAATGTTTCGGCTTCGTGCTTTATCCGCCCGATGAAAGCGGTCAAAGATTTTATCGCGTTCATCTTCGGGAATCCCGGCCCCTGTATTGGCGACTGAAATCACAATTTCTTCTTCAGCGCGCTCGAGAAGCACACTCACCCTTCCACGCTCTTCGTTATATTTAATCGCATTGCTGATCAAATTTTGGAGCGCCTGCCGAAGCAAATCAGGGTCGGTCTCGAATTCGACATTCCGCTGAATTTCAGCACTCAAAGTAAGTTCCTTTTGCTCACATAAAATCTCTGCATCTTCACACAACGCTTCAATTTCATCAGAAAGTGAAATCGTTCGGTGACACGTTACCATGTTCCCCGAATCTGCCTGTGCCAGCATCATCAAACTACCGGTGATCGTTTTCAATCGTTGAGCCTCACGTTGCACGCTCAGCAAATTTTTCTCCACTTCGGAACTCGGTTCGCAACTTTTCAATGCCGTTTCAACCTCCCCCTGCACAATCGTGAGCAGTGTTTTCAATTCGTGAGAAACATCGGCCGAAAAGCGATTCGCGTGCTGAAAGCTATGCTCCAACCGATCCATCATTTGATTCAACACCCCCGTTAGTTCGGACAGCTCCTGATCCATGTGCTGCCCAACTGGAATCCGCTCGTAAAGCCCCGTGGCGGTAATCTTGCTCGCAGTTTCGGTGATTCCCCGAACTGGACGCAGCGCCCGGTTTGCGATGAACCATCCCGTTCCACCAATAAAAATCAGAGCCAGAGGAATTCCGATCCAAAACCCCTTGAGGATACTTGCGAGCTCTTGTTTCGTTTCATTAAGATTGGCGCCCAGCACCACAGAATAACCGCGTTCCCGAATACTCGCAAAACGCCACGCCTCTCCTTCCACTTCTGCTGTGAGATATTTTATTTGAGGCATTCGTTCCCCACCCTTGCCGCGCGCTTTTGCGTCAACGCCTTTTTGATGCCGCTGCGGCCCCTTTCCCTGTGGAACGTGATCTCCTAAAAATTCGCGCAAAAAATCCAGATCAAGTTCCGGATCATCGATCATCATTTGATTCAGCTAAAGATTCAACAGGTTTGTTCTCGCCAACCAAACTCGGTGGAAAGCTGTCTTCGGTGGATTCAACCCCTTCGTGAAATGGATCTCTGGATTTGGGGTCTCCCTTCATGAATTCAGGCCTATCCGGACTGGTTTGCAACTGAACCATTTCCGCAGGCGTCCCATTTGAAAAATCGGAATCGATCGTCGAGAACCACGAATTTTCATGCGTTTGAAAAATCGTCCGTTCCCATTGGTCATCTTTTAAAATCGCCGCTCGATTTCCCATCGCGATATCTTCACCCATTCCCGATTCGATTCTGGAAATGACCACACTCGCATCCATTCGCGGATGCATGTCTCGCACAATTCGATCAACGGGAAGTGACAGACGAAGATCAACAGCTTCGTAAAGCGAGTTGCGAATCACGCCCCAGATGAAGAACCCCAAAAGCACGATGACCAGCCCCGAAACGAGGCTGGATAGCAGGGCGAGACGTAATCGCAGGAAATGCATCAATCAGTTTCCGATCCAATAGAGTATCCTAAGTGAATCAACAGGGGTGGTTCGTAAATCCATCTAGGTATTGGATTCGCCTTTAATTCGATATCCGACACCACGAACAGTCTCAATCAATTTGTCATCAAAATCGTGATCGATCTTTTTGCGAAGCCGCTGGATGTAGACATCGACCAAATTGGTGTCCGGATCGAAACTGTAATTCCAAACATGTTCACAAATTTGCATGCGACTGAGAACGCTTTCCGGTGAACGCATGAAGTATTCCAGCAACGAAAATTCCCGGATCGAAAGTTGGATTTCTTCCTTCGCACGATGAACAGAATGTTGAACGAGATCCATGTGCAGGTCTGAAACCTTTAACAAATGCGTCGATTCCCCACTGGCACGACGAACCACCGTCCGAAGCCGCGCAACAAGCTCCTCGATGTAAAACGGCTTCGTCATATAGTCATCCGCCCCGAGATTCAAGCCTTCAGGGCGTTCATCAAGTTCACTGCGTGCGGTTAACAAAATCACCGGCACGGCGTTCTTTTGTTTTCTGAGATTCTTCAGAATCGACAAGCCGTCACGCCCAGGCAGCATGATATCGAGGACGATCGCGTCGTAGGGCTCGGTGGTAGCCAGCTCATAGCCTTCATCATCATCGTCCACTTGGTCGACGACCATACCCTGCTCCTCCAAACCTTTGCGGATGAAGGAGGCGATTTGACTTTGATCTTCGACAACCAGAACTCTCATGTTTTCAGTCGAGCAATTTACCGCGTCATTCGAGTAGGGGAAGGCATTTCGGTAAGGGAGATCATCGTCTTTTTCTTTTAATGGGTACTCGGTAGATTTCTCAATCCGAGGTTCAGCGGCCTTTGCCACGGGGCTTGCGGTCATCGCCACCGCTACTTGGTGGTCCCGGACGACGGCCCGGCTCTCTTGGCTTCCGAACGGTGCCCGGCTCATCTGGAACTACGAATTTCTTTGAGATGAAGACATTGTCCTGCAACTCGTTCCCGACATCGGTATTCCGTTTGATGATTTTTGAAAGCGTCCGACGCTCGACCAATTTTTTCAGTTCCTGATTCAACTGACGTTGATACCAGAAGCGATCCCCGTCGCGGAGCCGGAGAAACTGATCACGCAACACCGCGAAGTTCGTTTCTCCGATCGTGGCTCCACGAAGGGGGGCTCAGCGAGCCCACCTACCCAAACATCAACTTCGTCCACGGTATCGTAAACTTCTGCCAACCTGTCTTGAGTCGATGAATCCGGCGAAATATCCGCGAAATTTCGAGCAGGATGCAATCCATAAGCGGCTCGAACTTCATTGTAGCTGGCGATTCCGTGATCACGACCCCGCTGAATATTCAAAGCAGCCAAATCAAATCCAACTGCTCCCGGAGGGCCGAAGAGAAAGTTGCGAACGTCATTCACTAACAACGTGTCAATCTCCTGATCGGTTTGCGTCGCAAGTCCCCGCATGAAAGGATCAATCCCGTCTTCGTCAGTGATTGTGGATGGATTGAAAAACGCAGCGGCTAAATCGAGATGACCTTCTTCGATCTGACGTCCCCGACGATCAATCCGCATCAGGTTTGATGACAACATGGTATGACCGAAGCGATAGGAGGCCGTGGCAAAAACATTCGTGATTCCAGGATTCACGTTGGGCTTATACCCCGAGTAGCGAGGAAACGCACGTGAACCCATCAACATTGGAAGGAACTCGTTGTAGGTGATGACTTGCATTTCAGCCCCGACAATGGCGCGAGCCACTTCATAAATTTGGTCACCGGAAAATCCGTCGTTGGACTTGGCGACAGTTCCTGCCCAGTAATTGTGCTCCCGGAGAAACAGCGTATGCATCGTAGACAACGCCGCTTGTTCGTTAACTCGGAAGTCACCGAGTCACCGGCAAGAAATAATTTGGGAGAATCTCCTCCCGCATTCGGGAAACCATTCACATTAAAAGGCAACAGATCGCCTTCACTGGTCTTCAGCATTCCCGTACCATCATTAGTGCGCAATTCCGAGGCGAGCTCGGAGTTCGAACCATAAACATTCGACGCATCGATGTAAGCCGTGATTTCATTCAGCTGCTCACGAACACCATCAACGTCTTCGTGAAATGAGCGATCCAACGGAATTTCTACCGCCTCGGTTCCCTGTGGGTCAAACTGAGGATCACCTGCTGGAACCTCGACATTGAATGGCTCGACCGGATCTGCCGTCGGCGTCAGCGTGATGTCGTGATCAAGAAACTGGCCCCATTGCCAGAGGAAATCAGAGGCACGTCGTCGATTCGGAATCAGTTCTTCCTGAGTCGACACCGCATTCGAAATCGCTCGCGCATTCTGCGCCATCTCCCCCGATGGAGAACCGGTTCCATCAGTGTAACCCGCCGCGGCCATTCTTAAGAATGGGATCTCAGCTTTCCCCCACTCTGTTTCAGTGAGGTTATTGCCTGATCCATCGATCGTCCGGAATTCCTTCGGCGAAACAATCGTGCGAATTCCCATTTTCACATCGCCGGGGTTTTCAGCGTCGGTTCGAGGATTGGCATCCGGGCCACGCTTTCCGTTTTTTCGGAAATCATTGGGCGACCCGTTGTCATTTCGATTAGGTTGTTGATCATTTGCAGACTGAGCAATCAGCAGGTATACGACGGCGGTGAAGGCAAGCGTTCCGCGGACGACGCATACCAAGCGGCGGTTAAGCGCAGCAGAGGTGTTCTTTTTCATACTCCCATCTTTCACGAGGGGAATGACAAAGAGATGACTGGTTCGATTACAGAATTGTCATGGTTGAAAAAAAGCCTACGGTTCCCGCATTGTGGAATTCAAACTCAAGAAAAAAGAATTTTATTCCGTCAGCGAAGGGCTCTCAGAGTATCTCGAAACTTTCGGGCGCACCTTCGAGATCCCTTCGGTCTATGAGGAGCTGCATCGTTTCTCGCAACTTTTTCCGCTTTATGACAGCGAGGGAAACGACACGCTTTGGAAAACGGCCCACTACGACCCCTCCATTCGCGAAGAACTGAACAAGCAGCTCACCAATATTTATTCGCTTTTAAAAACGGGAGACATCCGCGTCATCGATCACCTCCAAGTGGCGCGAGTCGATTTTTGCGACTTCGGAAATTCCCGCCCGTTTCGTATTCGAATCGTCAATCAATTCAACGACAACTACGATCACTTTTATGTGAAGGTCGCCGATGCGTCCCGCATCTATGGCCTCGAGCTCGAGCACATTCTGTCGCCGAACCGAATCAATTATCTCGTCAGCCAGAACACACTTGTCGAAGAGCACATCGCCGGAGTTCCCGGTGACATCTTCATTCGCGACCACTTTGAGCGCGAAGAAACCAACCGCGTCCGTATCGCGAAAGAGTTCGTTAAGTTCAATGAGCGCTGTTTCGTCCGCCTGCTAGGAGACATGCGGAGTTACAATTACGTTGTCGACATCACGCCGGATTTTGAGGAAACCCAATATCGCGTTCGAGCAATCGACTTCGATCAACAGAGCTATGAAGGCTCCAAAGAAATGTATCTCCCACAGTTTTTTCTGGAGAACCAACTTGTCGTTGAGCTCTGCACCCAACGCCTCAATTACCAAACGATGCTGCAGTATCAAGACGAAGAGCGAACCCTGATGGCTCGTCGCGTCCACTTGGCGAGGGCGCGCCTCGAAGCATTTTTCAAATGCATGTGCCCGGACACGATATCGACACCGGAAAAAATCGAACAGCTCAAAGGTGAACTGAACGACTATCACGAAACCGACGAATTTTCCGAATGTAAAACGATGGGCGACCTCGTAAAAATGAACCTCAAAGTCACCCTCGGAAAATCAGCCAGCGCCTCGCAGCTCTACGATCCAACAGGGTTGGGGTAACGAACCAACAGGGTTCGTTCGAAAAGCAATTTTGAATCAACAGGGTACGTTTGATGAATCAATGTTTCGAGTTTCTCTCCCTAATCGTTTTATCTTTCTATTCAATTTCAAAGGTGATATTGGCATGACCGCAACCCTTTAGGTCCGTCGCAATATCTACAAGCTTTTGATAGATTTCCCCATCTCGGATCCTTTTCAATGAGTCTGTGTTAATAATTCGCGCCAACTTCGCATTCGAGGGATACCCGGGACCGCCAGCTGAAAGTGCATCCCAAAAGGCGTCAAGATTCCTACCGAAAAATTCTTCGGCTTCTGGAGCCGCTTCCTGCAAATACAATGCCCAGAATTAAGCTATCCCAGCTACGGATCTGTAGTCGATCTCCAAGGTCATGCTCTAATAGTATTATTTAAATCGAGTAGGGTTGATCCGAATGCTCGAAACGTGTGTATCAGGCAAGAATATCGTTCACAACGTGCGCTTCTTCCACGCCAGTGAGCCGCTGATCGAGTCCTTGATACTTGAATGTGAGCTTTTTGTGATCGACCCCGAGCGTGTGTAAAATGGTAGCGTTCATGTCGCGAATGTGAACCGGATTTTCTGTGATGTTGTAGCAAAAATCATCGGTCTTACCGTATTCGAATCCAGCTTTCACGCCACCGCCGGCCATCCATGTGGTGAAACACCGGCCATGGTGATCGCGGCCGTGATTGTTGTCGCTCAATTTTCCCTGGCTGTAAATTGTGCGGCCAAATTCGCCACCCCAAATCACCAAGGTATCTTCCAGCATGCCCCGCTGTTTCAGGTCGGTCACCAGTCCGGCTGCAGCCTGATCGATATCGAGGCACTGATTCCGAATCTTCGACGGTAACGAACCGTGTTGGTCCCAACCGCGATGAAAAAGCTGGATGAAGCGCACGCCCTTTTCTGCCATGCGACGTGCTAACAGGCAATTCCGAGCAAACGAGCCAGGTGTGTTGGCCGAATCGCCGTAAAGATCCATGACATGCTTCGGCTCGTTTTTGATATCCATCAAATCCGGAACCTCAGCCTGCATTCGGAACGCCATTTCATACTGGGAAATGCGGGCCTGCGTTTCGGGATCACGAAACCGCTCGAAATTTTCCTGATTCATCTTCGCAAGGCCATCGAGCATTCCACGACGCTGATCTCGCGAGATTCCCTTCGGATTTTCTAAAAACAAAACTGGCTCGCCCGAACTCCGAAGCTTCACTCCCTGATGCTTCGTCGGCAGAAATCCGCTACTCCACAACCGCTCGTAAAGCGCCTGTTGCTGGCCTTTGCCCCGCGAAATCATCACGACATACGCCGGCATATCCTCATTGTCGCTGCCAAGCCCGTAGCTGAGCCACGATCCCATGCTCGGCTTGCCTTGTTGCTGTGCACCAGTGTTGATGAACGTGATGGCCGGATCGTGATTGATCGCCTCTGTGTTCATCGATTTGATGATCGTCATGTCGTCGACGATTTTTGCGGTGTGCGGCAAGATATCTTTGTTCACATAAGTGCCGTGTTTGCCAAATTTTTCGAATTCAAACATCGGGGCGACACAGGGGAAATTCTTCTGCCCACTGGTCATTCCAGTGATACGTTGGCCATTCCGAATCGAATCCGGCAGCTCTTGGCCGTGAATCTTCCGCAGCTCAGGCTTGTAATCGAACGTGTCGATGTGCGACGGCCCGCCCGCCATGAACAAATAAATCACCCGTTTCGCGGTTCCGTCGAAGTTTGGAAATGCACCCGGCAAAGCCGAATGAGGATCAGCGGCGTGTGATTTTCCCTGTGCAAAAAGCGAACTTAATGCAGCAGCTCCCAGACCGTGTCCAGTTTTCAGCAAAAAGTCACGACGACCGGGATGATCGTTGAGGGCATCGATAAAATAGCGCGAGGAGTTAGACATCACTCCCCAACCTATCTAAAATTTTCCAGCGCATCAAGTGGCATATACCACTCTGCTATCTCGAATTATTTCGCTTCACCTTCCGGGTGATTTGCCAAAAATTCCTCAAGACCCGCTGCTTTTTCGCACCTCAAAGCCTCCTCTTCTTGAACTGATGCGGATGCAGACACATTATCAGCTATCTGGGCACTCTTGATTTCGCGAGAAACCAGTCGCTCAGATACAAACGCCTGCTTAGGATTCCTGAATTTTACTTCCAACACCCCACTAAAGCCTCCGATGACGATCGCCACGAGACATATCAGCACTATTTTTTGAAAAGACATAATATTAATGACGGTTAGCTTGTTACATCTAAGGTTGTTTTTAAATAATTGTCCAAAAATTTTAAAAAAATGCCATTTTTTTTACCGCTCCTTGAAAGATGATTCGTTCCTGAACTATCGTCACAACATCCCTGGGGTTGGTCAATAGTAAATAAAACTTAACTTTTATTTTTCACTGAATCTGCCACTCTAATTTTATCATGAGCCATCCAAACGAAGTTTTCATAGCCAACGGCCAGAGCCACGTCTTTCAATTTCACGATGAATTGAATGCCGAAGAGCAGGCTCAACTGAAGGATCAAGCTTCTGCAATCGATCTAGCAGAAATTGATCGCCTCGTCGAAACCCTCGTTCGGTCAAACGACGGCGGGAACGATGCCATTGCAGAAGACTTAGAGCCTGCGCCATTCATCCCACTTCCAAAGAACGGGGGTGATTCAGGTCAGTGGCAACGAGCCCGCGAAGCTGGAGAACAAGCGCTCCGCGATGGTCGGGTTGCAGCCTTTGTTGTCGCTGGCGGACAAGGAACCCGCCTGGGGTTTGATGCCCCGAAAGGCACGTTTCCCGTGACGCCGGTTGAGAAAAAATCGCTCTTTCAGGTTTTTGCGGAAAAAATTCTCGCGGCCGGAAACGAATTCGGAAAGCCGGTTCCATGGTTCATCATGACCTCGATCATCAATCATGACGACACGGTCGACTATTTTGAAAAGCACAACTTTTTCGGCCTCGCAGCCGACCAAGTTCAATTCTTCTCCCAGGGATTGATGCCCGCGGTTGATGCCGATGGAAAGATTCTTCTCGCTGACAAAGATAGCATTGCACTGAGCCCCGACGGTCACGGCGGCAGTCTTCGCGCGCTGGTTCGCTCCGGTGCTATTGATAAAATGAAAGCCGCCGGAATCGACACCATCAGCTATTTCCAAGTCGATAACCCGCTCGTTCGCTGCATTGATCCCGAATTCATCGGCTTTCATCTGTTGGCCAATTCAGAGCTTTCAAGCAAGGCGTTGCCGAAACGTGATGCCGGAGAAAAAGTTGGCGTCTTCTGCGAGAAAAACGGCGAGTCCGTTGTCATCGAATATTCCGATATGCCAGAACGTCTCGCTTCCGAGCGCGACGCTGATGGCGAACTTCGCTTTCGCGGCGGTTCGATTGCAATCCACATCTTTAATCGCGACCTCGTTGAGCGGCTGGGTTCTGGCAATGCTGAAATCGCCCTGCCCTTTCATTTGGCTCACAAAAAAGTCGCGCATATTGATCCGGCAACCGGCGAAAAAACCGAACCCGCCGAGCCGAACGCCTACAAATTCGAGATGTTTGTTTTCGACGCGTTGCCTTTCGCCGAAAATCCAGTGATCATCGAAACCGCACGCGAAGACGACTTTTCACCGGTGAAAAATGCCGAAGGAATCGACTCGCCGCAAACCAGCGCCGACGATCAGCTCCGCCAATTTACGCGCTGGGCAAAAGCAGCCGGCATCGAAATCGAAGCAGACGATTCTGGTCTTCCGGCCGTGAAGTTCGAAGTGTCGCCACTTTTCGCCGACACTCAGAATCGGTTTGTTAAAAATTGGAACGCGCTTTCTGAAAAGCCGGCGATTGCGGATGGAACCATGATTTCGTAAATCACTTCCGTCATCAAGATCGGGTAAGTTCTCTCGCCCGCTCAATGACCGGTTCGAATTTTTCATCTGCAAACAGCGAAGAGAATTACCCATCGCAAAAGCGTTCGCCTCGGGAGTAACCGGTTAGGATAATCCGCACGTCATCCATCGCCGCTTCAGATATCCGCTGGAAAATCGATGTGATCTCGGATGGTTTGTAATCGGAATCACACCACGGCGAATGCTGTATGTAAGTCGACAGCGCCCAAACTTCGTCGGGGGATTTTGGGTATCCACTTTCCCACGACGTTTCTCCGATCGCTGCTTTGGCAATTCCGAAATGCTTTTCGAGCTCCAAAAAATCTTCCCTGTCTGGAGAAATGGCCATGGGATTCGATCACGGAGTTCACTTCTTCATTCCCGGCCAACCAAATGCTTTTGGCTCAGCCGCAGGCATCGTCAGGTCAGCGTCAGACGGAAGTGAAACGTGTTCCATTTTCTTTTTCTCGTCCAAATTTTCGTTGAGCTGAGCTTCGGTGATCGGCTCAGATTTCACGCCGCCTTCGGGAACGTCCATCTTCGCTGCCCAGATGATTCCGTTCAGCACAACTTTTCGAAAATCATCGATCGCCCAGTTGCGATGCCAGTGCCCGCCTGTGAATCCAACGCCACGACCGCCGTCTTTACGCTCGACCGTCCACATCATTGTCTGCTTTTTATCGAGCCCTTTTTCGCCAGCCGGAGTCCAGTGAATGTAGCGATTGATCCGCTTGCGAGTTGGAGTCGCCGTGATGATATCCGCCGCTGTTTTTGGGGACGCAAACCGCATGTTGTAATACCACTCGTCATTCGCCGTAAATTCAGGAACCCCGCTTCCGATGGCATGATCGGAGTTCACTTCAGTTGAAGCCGTCCAATGTGGATTCGTTGAAAAACCGCTTTCATAGTGGCCGCCGATCCATTTTTTGAAATACTCTCCCTGATCTCCCGCCGGAACTTCAACCCCGTAGTGCATGAACATCGCGCCGACGCCTTTGCTCATCAGCTCATCCATTTTTGCCTCGTGGCCATTCACCGGATGTTTTGCATTGCCGTCCGAATAAATAATCACCGCCGCAGCACCTTCAAAAACGGATTCATCTTCCGGCCACCCGTTCTGAACAACTTCCACCGAAACCAGCAATCCACTTTGCTCATTCAGCGCACGTGACAGCAGAATCGAACCCGCATAGAACTCATGTTGTCCCGATGGATGGCTTACCGACCCAGCGATGAAAACGATCTTTGTCTTCTTCGAATCTTGAGCAACCGACGGCCCAAACAACGCAGCGGCAAATAATCCGAGCGTGATCGCTGCGAGAATAATGGGGATGACTTTTTTCATAAAATTAAGTTCCGACAGCGTTTCAAATATTCTGGAAAAGGAAAGCCGTAATTGCAGCTTTAGGTTTTGGAAGATTTGTATTTCAATTGGGAAGAACAGTAAATGAAGTCATTTTTAAAGAGATTTAGGCAATTGCACCTCCGGTTGAAGACCGCCCCATTTGCGCTGGTGATCGCTATCGTCGGTCTAAGCTTTTACATGCGAAGACCGCTCGTTGACTTCACGTTGGAGCGAGTCACCCAAGAAGGAGATTGGATTCGGATTGAATGTAATCTGACAAACACTTCGAACGAATTGGTTTCGGTTACTACGGACTTGAAGGCTAGGGCGACTCTAATGGATCTCGATTATGTGAAGAAAATCCCGATTTGGTGGGAAGGAAATCGACGAGTTGATCGGAACTATTTTACCCCACACCCAACTCCTCCCACGAAGTCCTTTTTTGAAAGCAGAGACCAAGAATATGTCGAACTTTCAAAACACGACTCGATAAAAGTAATTGGATACATTCATGAAGAGGCCGCCAATTACAAATTCAAAGCAATGCCATTTTACTCTGCCAATGACTCATCGTTTTGACGATTAGAGCGTTGGATTATTGAAAAGGAAAAAAGTGGGGGATTCGCAGTAAAAACCATACATTGGAGTCGACAATTTATTTTATATAAATTCGCTCCAGAACTCGCTTCTTTAACCTTCAACCCGATGCTTAAAGTTTCAAAAATCACCGGAGAACGGATAGAAAAGCGAATCCTTACTTTTCTAAAACAGCCTATCCCGTCGCGGTGTCAATATTTGGTCAAACAAAGCGATGCTTATCTGAATCTTAAAAATTTCGAGGAAGATGGCTGGGCAAAATTTAATTGGGCAGAGGAATCTGATTGGAATCAGTGGGAAGCTGAAATCGAGCGGAGCCTAGAAAAGGGGAACGTCTATGATCCACTTTTAATATCAACATCCGAATTGTTTCACTCCAAGTTCTGGCAGAATTTCAATGAATCTGAGAAAACTCCGGAAATAGAGACGGCAAAGAAATATCTTCTTGAATTGAGCTCACTCACCATATCACTACAACAGAGCTTGGTGGAACGATTCTCTTCACTACAACGACGCACACTTTATAAACGCTTCAATGAAACGGAAATGACAGTGAAGGAATTCGCTGAACAATGAAATGATTGTGAACCCAATGACTGAATCGCGACAGCTCGTTGGTCTTCAGACCTCGAACCCCTCCTCCGTAATAGGAAGGATCGAATGAATACGTTTTTTGCACGAATTAGGCGCTTGAGGCTGCGATGGAAAATCGCCCCTTTCGTCGTCATTTTGGGATTCTTCGTAGTCTGCTTAATTGCAAAGAGGCCGCTACTCGAAATTGAATTGACGCGGGTTCTCCAGCGCGGCGACTGGCTTCGAATCGAGTGTGTCGTCACCAATCTGTCATCCTATGAACACGAAGTATTTGAGGATATCCAATCTCGAACATTGAAATTTTATCTTCTCTACGAAGATGAGCTGCCCGGATGGAGGGACAACGAACTGATGACCCATTCTCCAACCGTCAATTTCCCCAAATTCCGATGGGATCAAGAATACGAAAGAGTGGTCATTTCACCTGGCGAAAAGCGTGAAATGGTGGGTTACCTTCACGCCGCATATGGGCAGAATTACTTTGTTCCCACCTGCGATTACTCTGGCGGAGATTCGCCACAATGGAAGTTTTCCCAATGGACGCAGCGTTCTGAAAGCAAACTAAGCATTGGGAAATCTGTTTGCGATAAAATCGAGCGATCGATCTATTTTTGCTTCTTCCCAGACAGGATTAGAGGTAAAGAATTTGTGCCTGTGGATGAAGTTTCCGGGCAACTTGGAAAATCACTGGAAGAGGAAGTTGCAGAAATATTGGCGTCCAATTTATCTTCCCGATTTGAGTTTCCAAAAATAAATAAAGCGTATTTAAATCTTCAAGAGCTTGTAAACTCTGACCTGAAAAATTTTCAATGGAATCATGAAGATGATCCGAAAAGATGGGAGCGTGAAGTCAATTGGCGCTATATCCGAGATGCGTGGCGCAATGCTCAAGACAATGAAAAGGAAGAGGCAAAGGAGGCCGCCTCTGATTTTTGGGATGTCACAGTATACTTTGGAAAAAGCGATAGAAGCCTAATTGCCGACGAACATTATCACTTCTTTCGAAAGTTCGATGCAGCTGTAAAAAGTGTGCAAGACCGTGAGACACACAGACAGATTAACGAACGTCGAAACCACTACTGGAAACTGTTTCGACTTGGAAAGGTTAGCGAAGAAGAATTGCGAGGTGGATGGTTAGAACTGGATCTAAATTAACAATCAATTGTTGGTCAAATCCAAAACCCGCAGCGCCCGAAATTTCACCCAACCAGCGTGGCCCTCCGCGCCGTATGTTTGCAGCGCAATGACACCCGCTACGACATGCTCTGGCTTCGGATTGGGATCTGTGTAATCGACAATTTGCTTGCCGTTTAACCACACTTCAATGTGCGGGCCAACCGCGCGAATTCTCATTTTATTCCATGCATTCGGCTTTCGGATCGTGTCGTCCTCGTCGCCTTTATCGAGCCATTCTTTCATGTGAAGCCCGACGTATTCCTTTGCCGCGCCACGTCCGATATTCACCTGATACCCTCGCTGCTTTCGCTCGCCGGGACCGTTTCGAAGCAACACGCCGCTATTGTATTTCCCGTGTTCATCGATCAAAAATTCCAGTTCCAAATCAAAATTCTGATACGACTTTTTCGTTGCTAAAACTCCTGAACGTTTCGGATCTCCATCTTGGCCGCCGACAATCACACCGTCTTCGACGCGCCATTCGGCGGTGCCGATTTGCTCCCAACCAACGAGATCTTTGCCGTTGAAAATCGAAACCGCTTTCGCGAGCGGATCATCCTGAGCATTGACGAAAAATAAGCCATCAACTCCAAACAAGACCGTGAGAATTAATATCGAAATTTTCATCATTTTGGCAACTTCGCTTTGCTTTCAGCGGATAAATTCTCGATCGCATATTTGAAAACCTGACCATTTTTCATTTTAAAAACCGCCTTGCCTCCATCCACCCGAAGCAAGGTCGCGCGCATCGTTTTTCCGTCGGTGTTCACCCAATCTTGCTCGACGGCTGGTAACGGTTTCGCCATCGCGTCGCCCACTGATTTCGGGTCGCCGCCGGGAATGTAACCGCCCTCGCCTTCCTTCGGCATCGGTCCGGTCTCACCTTTTTCTCCCTCGATTGGCGCGCCGTCGGCGATCCATTGCTGAACCATCCGCGTTTCCTCCGGGGTCAGCCGCTCCCCTTTTCCGCTCGGCGGCATCGCGTCGTCATGATCCGCCGGGCGAAACAACGTCACGAACAAATAACTCGCGTCCCAATCCCCTGGAACCACCACACCGTTTTTCTCAAACCGGCTGAAAAAATGCTTCGGGTCATCCAGCTTGAGACCGCCCTTCGCCTTGCCCTCTGTGCTGTGGCACTCGCCGCATTTTTCAGCAAGAAACGGCATGATGTCCTTTTCGTAATCGAGAGCCATCAGCGGGCTGCTTGAAATAGAAAGTGCCATTAAAACGAGATGTTTCATCTTCTTCATTTCCCTGAGTCTAAGCCGATTTTTCCAAATCCAACACATCGCGCATCCACGCCGCCATTCGGGTGAGCCGAGCTTCATCGCCACCCGCGACTTCGGCGGTTGCCCAACCGGAAAAATTCACCTTAGCGAGCTCTTTTCGCACATCAGCCCAATTCACTTCGCCGCCGTTTGTCCCGGTGGTGATCCCTGCGCGTTTCGTTTTTGGATCTCCAAATTCCGCATGCCCTCGATCTTTGATGTCCAGTTTGTAAATTCGTTTCGCCAGCACATCGGCCCAGTGTTCGCCGGATTGCTCGGTCCAGGTGATTGTGTTTCCCAAATCAAAATAGGATTTCACAACGTCGCTTTCGAATGAATCGATAAACTTCGACATGCCCTCAGCCGTCTTTAAAAAAGTCGCTCGCACGTTTTCGATGCACAGCTTCA